>Ga0209061_1000325_pt1 | contig 136177 bp, 133 predicted proteins | sample Coa_R1_10_FD_187157 | JGI IMG/M metagenome (GOLD analysis project Ga0209061, IMG submission 187157) | Surface soil microbial communities from Centralia Pennsylvania, which are recovering from an underground coalmine fire - Coalmine... | ecosystem: Environmental > Terrestrial > Soil >... | reverse complement strand
CGTGGGCGTACTTCCCGTACGAGCCGACCGAATACCGGCCGACCTGAGCCGTGATCCCGCCGGGCGAGCTGTAGCCCAAGTACGCATAGTCGAGGTTGAGCGGGATCGTCCCTTGACCGTTGTTGAGGTCCTGGAACGAGCAGTTCACCCCCGTCGCCGGGACCGAGGTGCAAAACGCCGGGCTCGTCGTCGTCGTCCCGAACGGATTCTCGAGCGTCATGCGGGCCGAGACCCGGACCCCGTACGACCAGCGCGGATCGAGCTGACCGCCCAGGAAGAAGCGCGCCAGCATGTAGTTGATCCCGTGCTGGATCGGCCCCAAAGGCGCCGAGTTGAGCGCGCCGGGACCGAACGAGAACGCCGTCCCGTTGTCGTTCGCCGTCGTCCCGCCTTGGCCGCCGGGGATCACCTGGCCACTCGCCGTCCCGAAGACCGGCGTCGGCCCGCCGTTCACCACCGAGACGTTGGTGAACGCCGTCCCGGGCTTGTAGATGAGTTGAAAACCGACTTTCCCTTGGTTGACCCGCAGCTGGGTCGCGTCGGCCTCACGCTTGAGCGCGTCGAGTTGACGCTGCTGATCGTTCGAACGCTGCTCGAGTTGCGCGACCTGGCTCTTGAGCTGATCGAGCTCGGGCCGGAACGCGTTGATCAAGGCGCGGACCGCGGCGATGTCGCGCTGCTCGACTTGCTGCATTTGGGCGAGCTTCGCCTCGATGCTGCGGACGGCGCGATCGGTCAGGACCGCCGCCTCGTAGCGCGTCATCGGCCGCTGCCCCTTGAACTGTCCGTCCGGATAGCCCTGGATGTAGCCGTCGGCCGCGAGCTGGCGAACCGCGTCGTACGCCCAGTGGTTGGGCGGGACGTCGGCAAACGGATTCGCCGCCTGCGCCGTCTGCGCCTCATCGCTTGGATATCGCGGAGCGGAGTTCTGCGCCTGTGAGGAGGGCGCGGACGGCGTCTGCTGGGCGAACGCCGCTGATGTACACAGTAGTCCGGAAATGCCGATCAGCAGGGCCGCTTTGGTAAAAAACGATCCTGCCCGCGCCCGTCCGGATTTCGTACTGCGTGACCGGTGAGTCTGTGGCATGCACAAATCCTCGTAGAGTAGGAGGGCCTTTTGGAGCGCCGGCCTTAGCGCTTGCCTTGCTCACAGCGCCTCTGTATGGCCCCACCGCGAGCAAGCCAGAGTCGACCCCTAAAGTAGGGGCACCTGCGGCCTACTATAGTAACGATTTGAACAAATGTCAACGCTGAAAGAACTGTAGTACGGTCAAAGCAGCCCCCTTTTCGCCCCTCTTGGCGGGTGTAACGCTCTTCAGCCAGGGAGCTCCGGGAAACCCACGCGGGATGTCGAAGCGAGCCGCAAATGAAGCGCTTCCCTTCCCCCGCGGTGCCGCGCGCGTTTCGGTCGGTTCTGATCGCCTGTGCCTTGGCGCTCATCGCCCCGTTGCTCGGCGCGACGACCCCGGTCATGATCAACGCCCCCGTCGTCGTCGTCTTCCCGCTCGTCGCCTCGCAGGGTCTCGCACCCGATGTCGGCTCGAGTATCTCCCTCGTCCTCGCCAGCCAGATCGCCGAACTCGGCGGAGTCAACGTCAAGCCGGCCCCCCCAGGGACGCAGCAGGCCGATTTTCTCGCAACCGCCCGTAAGCTCGGAACGGATTATTACGTCACCGGTTTCGTCTCGCCACTAGGCGAGCAGGTCTCGGTCGTCGAGCAGCTCGTCAGTACGAAGAGCGGCGCCGTCGTTTGGAGCAACACCGTCCAGCTCGCGGTGTACGGTGACGCGCGCGCCTCCGGGACGCAACTACACGACGCGATCTTGCAATATGCCGGCCGCGGCTTCTCGACGCTCGATCAGGCGCAAGTCGTCCCGACGCCGCCCCCCAACAAGCAGCGCCGCGTCGCGGCCGCCCCGGCGCCGACACCGACGCCGATGACGAAGAACGCCGCTGTCCTCGAATTCGACGGCCCCGCGATCGACGCCGTACGAAACTACGCCCCCAACTCCGTTCTGCGGACCTTGAAACAATACGGGATCAAGGCGACGCTTGCACCGATCTCGTCGAAGGACGTCGCCTCGCTCGGCCCGCTGATCTGCGCCCAAACCGGGGCCGACCTGCTGCTCGGCGGGAGCGTCGCGACCGATCAGGAGGATCCGGAACGCGGCTGGTTCTACGATGCCGGCGTCGAGCTCACCGGATACGACTGCACGAACCTGAACGCGAAGCCTCGCTTGGTAAAGGCGACCGCGACGAACGGCAATATGCAAACGGCCATCGACATCGCGGTGGCGAAGGCGCTCAAGGACTACATGAACCCCAAGTTCGTGAAGAACCCCTGACCTTCAAAACGGCGCTTCCGCCCCGTCGGGGAGGGGCGTCCGCCACACCCTCAGCAAGAGCGCCAGCAAATCATAATAGCCGACGAGCGCGACGAGATCCGTCAGCAGCGCGTCGCCGAGCGATCTCTCCGCTTCGTTGAAGAGGGCGTCCTCGAGGTCGCGCTCGGCGAGCAGCGCGCGGACGACCCGGCGCACGAGGACTTCACGAGCGTCGAACGTTGCGCAAGCTGCACCTGCGCGCAGGGCGGCGATCTCGTCATCCGTCAGTCCGACGGCCCTGCCGACGCGCTCGTGCGCGTACCATTCAAAAGCGCAGTGACGCGCGCGGGCGAGCTCGAGGATCGCGATTTCCCGAGCACGCTCGGGAAGGCCGCTCCGGTAACGGATCGCGACGCCGAGATCTTGGACCGCCGTCCCCACCTCGGGGCTGGTCAACAGGGCGTTGAACGGCCCGTTGAGACGTCCCTCAGCGTCGGTCAACGCAAAGGCCGGCGCGCCTTGGCCACGTGGGCCGCCGAGGATGCGATCGTAGAGCTCGCGTTGTTTGGGTGAGAGGGCCTCCGGCTTCAACCAGGGCAGGCGCCCGTGCTTCATCCTACGGCCGCGGTCTCCCAGTTGACGATAAACGCATCCGAGCGCTGCAGAAAACTCTCGACGACCCGCAACATCCGCTCGGGTTGATCGACTTCGATGGCATGCGAGGCGTCCCAGACGTAAATCAGGTACGCGTGCGGTAGGCGGCTGCGCAGGAGCTGCACGCTCTCGTCGGGGATGAGCGGGTCCGCCGTCCCGCGTAGGATCAAGGTCGGCGCAGTGATCTCCGGGAGGCGCGCCACCAGCTCGTCATCGGTGTCGCGCGGGCCTCCACCGTAGTGCGGGAGTATCCGGTGGTTGGCCAGCATGCGCTGCGGATCCGCGCTCGGCGGCGCTTTCTCCGGATGCGCGAACAAGGCCGCCCGTAGCGCCTCGGGCTCCCGCGGTAAACCCGGTGAACCTTTGGGACGGAATCCGGCCGGTGCTTCGAGGACGAGATGCTCGACGCGATCGGGACGCAAGACCGCAAGCCACGCCGCCAGCCATGCGCCGAACGAATGCCCGATGACGTCGCAGTTTCGCCCGACGACGCGGTCGATGAACTCTCCGACGACCGAGGCGAGACCGCTCATCGAGCGAACCGATTCGTGTACCGGCGTCCCGTCGAACCCGGGCATCGTCGGGACGTAGAGCTCGAACTCCCGCGCGAGACCCTCGTGAAACGGCGTCCATCGGATCCCGCCGGCGGGATGGAGGAACACCACCGGCCGCCCTGCGCCGACGACCTCGTAGGTCAGTTCTCCCGTCGAGAGCGTCACGCGCTGGCGCATCAGCGCTCCGCCAGGGCGACCGCATCGCCGACATGGGGGCGGACCCGGTCACGGAAGAGTTCCATCCCTTTCCGAACGACGGCATCGGGAAGATTACCGACCTTCATCGTGAGGTTGAAGATCCCGCATCCAAGTTCGGCGCTCGCGCGCTTGATCTGTTTCACGACCGTCTCCGGGCTCCCGCACAGGACGACCCCCGCTTCGATCTGTTCTTCCAGACTCTGCACGGCACGCTTGCGCAACCGCGCTTCCCAATGCTCGCGATTTTGTTCGTCGCGATGATACCGGGTTTGCTGCAAGACGATTCGTTGGGCGTTCCGTTGCGGCGTCATCAAAACGTTTTGGAAATAGTTCTGCGCGCTGCGCAGCGCTTCGAGCGCCTCGTCGTCTGTCTCGGCGATGCAGCAGTGCATCCCTATGAGGATGTTGTCGGGGGTCGGTTCCCAACCGTGCTCTCTCGCCGTCTCGCGATAAATCCCGATGATTTCCTTCGCCGATTCGTAGTCGGCCAGGAGGACCATTCCCATCGTCGCTCCGACCTCGGCGGCGAAGCGCGCGGAATCGATCGTCGTCGCCGAGACGACGAGCGGTGGATGCGGCGATTGAAATGGGCGCGGCCAAATCGAGACGGCGCGAAATCGATAGTGGCGGCCTTCCCAGCCGAACGGCTCCGGCTCGGTCCAGGCTTTCTTGATCAATGCGACCGCTTCGCGTTGCCGCTCCCACGACTCCGACGGCGGGATATTGTAGGCGATGTACTCGTGCGGAATCCCGCGCATCAGCCCTGCGACCAGCCTGCCGCCCGTCATACAGTCGATCATCGCATACTCTTCGGCGATGCGAACCGGATTGTTGAGCGGGACTAGGTTCCCGATCACGGCGATCTTGGCGCGCTTCGTTCTATAGGCGAGCGCGCCGGCGATGATGTTCGGGTTGGACATCAGCCCGTAGGGGCTGAAATGATGCTCGTTACATCCGATCCAATCGAATCCGCACTCATCGGCGTACGCAAGCGTATCCACATAACTGCGGTACAATTCGCTTGCAACCCGCGGATCGAAAGGTCCATTGGGGACCGGCCACCCCCGATCGGTGTTGTCGATGACGGTGTACGGCATCAAGTGAAAGAAAACGAACTTCATGCTTATCGCGCCGCCGCTAGGTCCCCTGGAGACTCGGTTCCATCGCTTCGGCCGCGCGGACCTTGTTATAGGCCGGGACGATCGCCAGCGAGATCAGCAGGCCGAGGACGAGCGGGGCCGCCGCGTAGAGGAACAGCTGCTTGAACGGGAGGTGGGTCGCGATCAAAGCGGCACCGATCATCGGGCCCAAGAACGAACCGATCCGACCCGCCCCAAACGCCCAACCGATTCCCAGCGAGCGAAACTGCGTCGGGTAGATCATCCCCGACATCGCATTGATTGCGAATTGCAATCCGAGCGTGCAGAAACCGGAGAGCCCGACGGCGGTCAGGAGCAGGGTCTGGTCATGCTCGAGATAGCCGACCGAGGCGACGACGATCGTACCGACCGCGAAATAGAGGATGATCGGGCCGAAATGCCATTTGTCGACCGGCCGGGCGATCGCGTACCCGCCGAGCGTCCCTCCCCACTGGAAGATCGTGACGGCCAGCGCGGTCGCAGTCGGTGGAAGGCCGGCATCGGTAAAGATCAGCGGTATCCAGCTGTTCATGAAATAGAAGACCATCAGGTTGATCATGAACAGGATCCACAAGAGCGGCGTGACGAGGGCGAGCCCGTGCCGGAACAGCTCGATCGGGTTGGTCGAGCCGCGCTCTTCGGCGACGTCGACGACGAACTGCGTCTGTGCCGTCACATTGCTTTGCGGCGCGAGTCGGCGCGCGACGCGAACCGCCTCCTCGTGCTGGGTCTTGCGCACGGCGAGGAACTTCAATGATTCGGGGAGCGCCCAAATCAGTGCGATCCCGACGACGATCGGGACGATCCCGCCGAAGTAGAAGAGTGCCTGCCAACCGAAATGCGGGACCAACCACGCCGCGATCGGCCCCGGGACCCCACCCCCGAAGGTAATCCCCGTAAACATGATGATGACGAGGGTCGCTCGGAAGCGGGCCGGTGCAAACTCCGCGTTTAACGCGATCGTGTTCGGCAGGATGCCGCCGATCCCCAAGCCTGAGAGGAGCCGCAGCCAAAAGAGCTGATCGAGCGAGGTCGCCTGCGTCTGGGCCAGGACGCAGAGCCCGTACCAGATTGCGCCGCCGATGATCGCTTTTTTCCGGCCGAACCGATCGCCTAGGTACCCGAGGATCGGCGCGCCGATCAGCATCCCGATGAACAACGAGCTGAACACCGGACCGAAGGCCGCTCTATTCGTAATATGCCAAGCCTTCACGAGCGACGGCGCCGCGTAGGCGATCGCCCCGATGTCGTATCCGTCGGAGAGCAAGACCAGGAACGACCAGACGATCAACCAGATGTGAAATCCGCCGATCCTCTGTTCATCCACCAACCGCGAAACGTTGAGGGTACGGGCTTGAGCCATTGCGGGTACCTCCGATCCGAGCCGGGACGCGTTTTCCGGAGGTCGCGTCCGGCCTCCCCCGTCGCGTCTCGCCCTGACCCTGACGTTTCGGCGGAGATTCGAACACACCCCGTGAAAAGGCGCGACGAGGAACTTCGACGATGCGAGCAGCGCAGCTTTTCGACGTGAGCGGGAGGATCGTCTTCGTCACCGGTGCGGCCAGCGGTCTGGGCCTCGCCTACAGCGAGGTCCTGGCCGAGAACGGCGCCCACGTCGTCATGACGGACATCGACGCACCGGCGCTCGCCGAGCGGGCCTCCACCCTCGGCGCCGCCGGGTATGCGGTCGAAACGATCGTCCTCGACGTCGCGCAAACCGCAGCGTTGCGCGAGGCGATCGCCTCGACCGCGAAAAGGCACGGCCGCCTCGACGTGGTCTTCGCCAATGCGGGGATCTCCGCCGGGACCGGCCCGTTCACCGAGGCCGGCGCAATCCTCAACGTCTCCCTCGACAAGTGGCGCGAGGTCGTCGAGATCAATCTCACGAGCATCTTCGCCACGATCCAAGCCGCGGCCCGGCCGATGATCGAACAGCGCGGGGGGCGGATCATCGTGACGTCGTCGATCGGCGGGATGAAGTCCGAACCGATGGTCGGCTATGCCTACGCAGCAACCAAGGCCGGCCTGAACAACCTGATCCGGCACGCGGCCGTCGAGCTCGCCCAATACAACGTTTTGGTCAACGCGATCGCGCCCGGCCCGTTCCGCACGAATATCGCCGGCGGCCGCGTCAAGAAAGATCCGGAGGCGGCCAAGGAGTTCGCCCGGATCGTCCCGCTCGGTCGCATCGCCGAACCCGAAGAGATCAAGGGGCTTGCGCTGTTCCTCGCGTCGCCCGCGTCGAGTTACGTGACCGGTGCGGTCATCCCGATCGACGGTGGGGCGACGGCATGGTAGCATTTGCGGGCCGCGTAGCGGTCGTCACCGGCGCCGCGCGCGGGATCGGGCTCGGGATCGCGCATAGCCTCGCCCGCGAGGGCGCCGCGGTGGCGCTGTGCGATCTCCAAGCCCATCTCTTGCCGGCAGCGCGCGAGCAGATCGAAGGGCTCGGCGTACCGGTACGGACGTATCCCCTCGACGTCAGCGATCGCGACGCCGTCTATCGGGCGGCCGACGAGATCGCCGCCGCCTTCGGGAGAATTGATATCGTGATCAACAATGCCGGGGTGGGCTACACGGGCGTCCCGCTGCACGAGGTCCCCGACGCCGATTTCGATTGGGTCTTCGCGGTGAACACCTTCGGGGTCATCCACGGGATCAAGGCGTTCGTCCCGAAGATCCTCGCGCACGGCGAGGGCGGCTACATCGTCAACACCGCATCGATCGCCGGACTCCACGTCATGCCCGGCTGGCATCAAAGCCTGTACGCCGCGACGAAGATGGCGGTTGTGGCCCTTTCGGAGGGACTGCGCGAATCGCTCGCGCCGTACGGTGTCGATGTCTCCGTCTTGTGCCCCGCCGCCGTGAACACCGATATTTACCGCTCGTTCACATCCGGAGATCTACGGCCCGAACGCTTCGGCCCGCCGACGCATCGCGAGATCCCTGCGCAGCGGCATGAGGAGCTCGCCGCGGGACTCTCGCCCGATGAGATCGGACGGATCACCGTCGCAGCGATGAAAGAGCGCGTCTTCTTCATCTTTCCTCATCCGCAATCGCGCGCTTACGTCGAGGCGCGCCACCAGCGCATCATCGCGGAATACGAACTCGCTCCTCGCTACATCGCCCGGAGGGATTCATGACCACGTCGTCGCCGCAATCACTGAACGTCGCCGGCATCGAGCTGGAATGCCTGCAGCGGGGGACGGGGAGGCCGCTCCTGCTGCTCCACGGCGCCGGCGGACCGCGGCCGACCGCTCCGTTCATGGAGATGCTCGCGCAACGAATGCATCTGATCGCGCCGACGCATCCGGGATTTGGCAACTCCCCCCTGCCCGAATGGATCGACAGCGTCGACGACTTGGCATATCTCTATCTCGATCTCCTCGATCAACTCGATCTTCGGGACGTCGTCCTCATGGGGTTCTCGATGGGCGGCTGGACGGCCGCCGAGATGGCGATTAAGAACACGACGCGGCTGGCAAAGCTCATCCTCGTCGATCCCGTGGGATGCAAGTTCAAGGATCGTGAGACGCGCGAGTTCCCCGACATCTACGCGTTGCCGCCGGACGAGGTGAACCGGCTGACCTATTACGATCCCGCGACGTTCGCTCCGAAGTACGACCAAATGAGCGACGAACAGCTCCAGGCGGCCGCGCGAAACCGCGAAGCGGCGGCGCTCTACCTATGGGAACCTTACATGCACAACCCCAAGCTGCGCTATCGCCTCCATCGCATCAACGTCCCGACATTGCTCATCTGGGGCGCGCATGACGGTCTCGCGACGCCCGAATACGGTCGTTCCTATTGCGCCGCCATCCCGGGGGCCAAGATGGAGATCATCGAAAAGGCCGGACATACACCGCAAAACGAGCAACCTGAAGCGTTCGTCGCCGCCGTCATGCGCTTCATCGAGGAAGACTGACCCCATGCGTGCTTGGTACTTCAGCGAAAACGCTTATCCGTATCTGCCGGACCCCTCGACGTACGAATCGATCCGGGTTACGCTACCGAATCGGTATTACGATCCGAAGATCGGAGCCGAGCTCTACCATCGCTATCTCGACGAGTGGCAATACGCCGAGGAGATGGGGCTCGACCTCATGATCAACGAGCACCATCAGACCGCGACGAACCTCAACCCGTCCGCCGCGGTCGTGGCGGCCACCCTCGCCCGGATCACCAAAAGAGCACGCCTCTTGATCCTCGGCAATCCGATCGCTAACCGGCGCGATCCCGTGCGAGTCGCCGAAGAGATGGCGATGGTCGACAACTACTCGCGTGGACGGCTCGAATGCGGCTTCGTCCGCGGCGTCCCCTACGAGAGCTCGGCGACCAATGCCAATCCCGTCCGAATGGTCGACCGCTTCTGGGAGGCGCACGATCTGATCCTCAAGGCATGGACGAGCCACGACGGCCCGTTCTCTTGGGAAGGACGGTTCTTCCATCACCGTCAGGTGAACATCTGGCCGCGCCCCTACCAAGAGCCGCATCCGCCGGTCTGGATCACGACGATGAGCCCTAGCCAAATCGTCAAGGTCGCCGATCGCGGCTACGTCGCCGCGACGTTCCTCACCGGATACGATGAGACCAGGCGTATCTTTCAGACGTATCGCGCGCGGCGTCGTGAGCAGAATCTCCCCATGACCGACGATCGGCTCGCCTACGCGGCGCTGGTCTACACCGGCGAGACGGACGAAGCGGGTCTCGCCGGCGCGCGTAAGCTCATGTGGTATCTAACCTCGAACAAAGTCCCGCCGCAATTCAAGAATCCGCCCGGCTACGCGTCGGTGCACACGGCCGCGCAGCTCTTGAAAGGCGCCGATATCGAGGTTGCGCGCAAATTCCCCCTCGAAAAGTGCATCGAGAACGGGATCATCTTCGCGGGCAACCCCGATAGCGTCTATGAGCAGATCCGCCGTCACCACGACTACGTCGGCGGCTACGGCAATTTGCTGCTGATGGGTCAGGCCGGTTTCCTCGACCACGAGGAGACGGTTCGGGGGATCGAGCTCTTCGCGAAGGAGGTCTATCCGCGGCTGAAAGAGCTCAAGGTCGGCATCGAGAGCGCTCTCGCTTGACGATCGGTTCGGCCGCTCCCGCGTAGCCTCACGCCGCCGGCGTGAGGACGACCTTACCGAGAACCTCGCGCCTGCCGACGATGTGGTGCGCTTCGGCCGCACGTTCGAGCGGCATGATCCGGTCGATGACGGCGCGCACCTTCCCTTCGACGGCCGCCGTGAGCGCGCGCTCGACGTTCGCCTGGGTTGCGCCCGCGCCGCCGATGATCTTCAGTCGACGATGATAGAGCCGGCGGCAATCGAGCGGGACGATCCCGCCGCCGTGTGCGCCGGCGGTGACCAGGCGTCCGCTGGGCGCAAGGCTCGCAAAGGCCCGCGGCCAGAGTTCGGGATCGCTGATGTTCTCGAAGACGACATCGACGCCGCGGCCGCGCGTGTATCGCATGACGGCCTCATCCAGGGGCTCGGCGCGATAGTTGATCGCATGCTCGGCACCGAGCTCGCGCGCGAGTGCGCACCCTGCCTCCGAGCCGGCCCCGGCGATGACCTGTGCACCGAGGACCCGCGCGATCTGAACGCCCATGCTTCCCAACGCCCCCGACGCCCCCATGATGAGGACGCTCTCGCCGGCCCGCAGCTGCGCTTTGTTCTCCAGCAGGTTCCAGGCCGTCGGCGCGTGGCGAACGATCACGCTCGCATCGGGGAAAGGGAGGTCTTTCGGTAAGCGCACCGCATTGCGCTCCGGGACGACGACGTACTCCGCGTAACCGCCCCACCGGTGGACCCCGATATGCCCCGGCTTGGCGCAATCCTCTTCGTGCCCGTCCAAGCACTGTTTGCAAGCACCGCAACGCACCGAACCGGCGACGGCGACGTGATCGCCGAGCGCGACTCGCCCGACCCCTTCACCGACCGACTCGATCACGCCCGACGGATCGGTCCCCAGGACGAGCGGTAACGTCACCCCGCGGTTGTCACCATCGCGACGCACCGCGAGGTCGAGTGTCCGGTTCACCGTCACCGCGTGGACCCGAATCAACACCTCGCCGGGCCCCGGCTGCGGCGTCGGCACCTCCCGATACTCGAGGACCTCCGGCGGACCGAACCGCTCCATGACCACAGCTTTCATTTGTACGGCGCTACGCCCCAGGCTGCGCGCCCCCCGACGCCGAGCGTCGGGGCCCCCGACCCGACCGGGCCCGCCCCCTCTCTCGGCAAGATCGCACCGCTTCGCGCGGCGGGCGCCCTGCAGCGGGTCCGCTTCGGTTGATCGCATGGGGGCGGGACGGAAGTCGCGGCGTGGATCGGAGCGTCCATTACCGTTGTGCTTCTTGGGCGAACGAGTTGTCGACGATATCGGAGATCGGCGGGGCGCTGGTGATCGAGCCGATGCGGAGCATCGCGTCGATGACGGCGCGAACCCCCTTCTCCGGAACGATTCCGGTACGGCTGAAGACCTTCGCTTGTTGGAAGTCGAGCGCATACGCTTTTCGCGCAGCGTCTTGATCCACTTTCGTGGCGTTGATGAGAGCTTGGATCGCCTCCTGCGGATGATCGTAGCCGTAATTGGTCCCTTTGCGCAGCGCGCGAATGAACTTCACGACCTCGGCCCGATGCGTCGCCGCCCAATTGGTGTTGACGACGACGCTCGTATACATCCAATCCTTGAAGTAGTCCGAAGCGCGACCGAGGACGTGCATCCCTTTGCTTTCAGCGAGAAAATCGTACGGCTGCCCGAGAAAACCGCCTTGGATGTTCCCGGTCGTCAGTGCCTGATAGCGTGCGCCCGTATTTCCGATCACGATCAAATCGAAGTCCCGATTCATATCGAAGTAGTGCGCGCGCGCCATCGCGTCCATCACCATGGCGGTGACGTCCTCTTTCGTTCCGACGCCGACTTTCTTCCCCTTGAGATCGTTCCAGCTCTTAATCGAGGGGACGACGACGAGTGCATACGGATTGCCGACCATAAACGTCGAGACGACCTTGACCGGAAGCTTGCGGACGACCCCCGCGATGACCGTATCCGTCCCGTCGCTTGCGATATCGAGCCCTCCGGTCGCGAGCTGATTGAGGGTGTTCACCGGGTTGCCCGTGACCACGGTCGTGATCTTGAGTCCCTCGGCCCGAAAATAGCCTTGCTGCTCCGCGATGTAGAGCGACCAATTCGAGCTCGTCGGCCCCAGCGTCCCGAAGACGATCTCCGCGAGCCCTTCGTTCTGCGCCGACGCCTGCGAGGCAAGCGCGCCGAGGAGTATGCAGATGATCGCTGCTCTGAAGAATCTGATCATGACGATAAGCTTATGGGAGCTGCGTAAAATCGGGCGGGACGCTGAATAGCGACTTGTCGGCATCGCTGATCTCTCGAACGTGCCCGTTCTCGATCGACATCGCGAATGCGCCGCGCCCGCCGGCCGCTTTCGGCGTCATCGATATGTAGAGCGGAAACCTCCCCGCGGGCATGCTCGGCCCGCTCGCGCTCACCGTGACGCGCGGATCGCCGTTCGGCGTGAGCATCGCCCGCAGGATCCCCTGATACGTCGCCATACTCGGCATGTTCGCCGTCGGCGGGGTGAAGCCGAGCCGCGCACACGACTCGGCGGGTTGAGCATACCGCGAGAGATAAGTCGTCATGACCATATCGAACGACTGCGATTCGCCGCTCGGCTTCGTGACGGTCGTCGTCATGACCAGTGAGTACCCGTCGGCCGCAATCCCGTCGATCGTCTTCGAGCCGAGCGCGCTCCCCGTCACTTTGACGTCGATCTTCGAGCCGTCATCGGTCGGGAGCGGGCCGGGCGCCCGGCGACCATCCGCGGTGCTCGGGTTCGATTGGACGGGCGCGTCGAGCGACGTCGTCCGGTAGGTCTTCTTCGCCAAGTCGAGCGTTGTGAGCGTCCGGGCTTGGCAGTCGATGATCGTCGCCGTTTGGTTGGTCAGGTCGTCGCTGCGCAGGAAGTTCCCGGCGACCGCGTGCCGTTCGGCGAAGCCGTTGCGCAGCGACCTCAGCGCGGCGTTCGCCGCGTTGGCCGCATTGATTATCCCGCCGAAGAGACCGCCGTGCTGCGCAGGCGGGGCCGATGCCTGTGAGGCCGCTCGGAAATCGTCGGCGAAGTTACCGGGCTGCCCGACGCTTCCATCCATCGACACCTTCATAACGGAATCCCAAGCGAGCCCGTCGGCCGAAGCGGGCACGGCGGTAATAGCGACGGCAAACGCACACAGAACGGCGGCGGCCCCGGAAAGCGCTCGATTCATAACACGCAAACTTCCCTACCGTGGCTGCGGCCCCTACCGTCCCCGCTCGGTTCCCCCGCAGGCGCCGGGGAGCCCGGAAGCGTAGGACCGAGGCGATGAGCGAGCTGAAGATCGATATCTACAACCATATCTTCCCGAAGGCATACTTCGAGAAGATGATCGAAATCGTTCCGAACAAAGAGGCCGTCAAGCGCTGGACGAGCATCCCCCTTCTCGTCGACCTCGACGAACGGATGCGCGTGATGGATGCGTTTCCCGGTTACAAGCAGATCCTCACGCTCTCGTTTCCGGCGCCCGAGTCGCTCGCCGGACCGGAGCAATCACCGGAGCTCGCGCGGATCGCGAACGACGGGATGGCTCGGATCTGCGAGCAGCATCCGGACTACTTCCCCGGCTGGGTCGCGGCGATCCCGATGAACAACGTCGCGGCGTCGATCGTCGAGATCGAGCGCGCAATCGAAAAGCTCGGCGCACGCGGCATCCAAATCCTCACGAGCGTGAACGGGCGGCCGCTCGACGATCCCGAGTTTTTCCCGATCTTCGAGCGGATGGCGGCGTACGATATGCCGATCTGGATGCATCCGACCAGGCCGAACACGCAGCCCGACTACAAGGGTGAGCCGACCTCCAAGTTCGAGATCTGGTGGGCTTTCGGCTGGCCGTACGAGACCAGCGTCGCGATGGCACGTATGGTCTTCTCACGCTTCTTCGAAAAGTTACCGAATTTGAAGATCATCACGCACCACATGGGCGCGATGATCCCCTTCTTCGAAGGACGAGTCGGCCCGGGGTGGGATGAGCTGGGCAACCGCACCGGCGGACCGGAAGGCGAGGCGCTCGTCGCGCTCCGGCGCGAGCTCAAGAAACGACCGATCGATTACTTTCGCATGTTCTACGCCGATACCGCGGTCTCGGCATCGGCGAGTGCGATCCGCTGTGGGTATGAGTTCTTCGGCCCGGATCACTCGCTCTTCGGGACGGACTGTCCGTTCGACCCCGAAGGCGGGACGATGTGGATCCGCGACACGATCGGCGCAATCGACAAGCTCGGGTTCCCGGAGGAGGTGCGCCGCAAGCTCTACTCCGAGAATGCGATCGAGCTCTGCCGGCTCAAGCGCGCGGCCCTCGTCGACTAAAGTGGCCGAGCCCTAGTCGGGCTCGAGCCCCAAGGTCTTCCCCCATTTCGCCAGGGTCGCCTGGCGCAGCTCCTTGCTGATGATATTCACCCGGGGGAAGGTCGCGCGCATACCATAGGGACGGCAAGCGTCGATGATCATCGTCGACGTCGTCGAGTCACCGCGCTCGCGCCGTTCGGGAGGGATACGCGGATCGAGAAAGGTTCCGGGGATCCCGCGGATGATCTCGACGTCCTCCGCCGGATTGCAGCGCGTCGTGATCGCGAAGATCACGTCGTTGAGATCGGCGGGGTCGACGTCGTCGTCGACGACGACGATCGCTTTGTTCATGAAGACCGCACCGTGTGAGCCGAGCGCGGCGAGCGCGGCCTGTTTCGCATGGCCTGGAAACTGCTGCCGAATCGCGATCGCAAGGAGATACGACCCTGCCTGGCAAGGCTGATACAGTGAGTAGACGCCGACGACGCCCGGGACTTCGCGCGCGACGCTGTCCCACACGATCGCGCTCGTAAAGATCTCCGCACCCAGAGCGAAGAGCGTGCACGAACCGTGCATCGTCGGGCTTCCTTGTAGGATCGGCTGATTGCGATACCACAGCTCGTCGACGTGAATGACGAGGCTCGGTCCGTGGCCCGTGTAATAGCCCGTGCATTCACCGAAGGGGCCTTCCTCGCGCGTCTCTTTCTCCGGCGAGGGAACGTGGCCGATCACCGCGATCTCGGCTGTCGCCGGGACCGGGAGTCCGGTGCGAGGCTCGACGATGACGTCGATCGGCGCTCCGCGAAATGCACCGGCCATGTCGAGCTCCGACTCACCCCACCCGAGCGGAGCGCAGGCCGCCGCGTACGTGTCGGGATCTTGGCCTGCGACGACGACGACCGGCGCGTCTTCGCCCGCCGCCCAGAATTTCTGCATCTGCAAATAACCGTGGTGACCCGGCGAGACCATCAAACCGAGCGTCCTCGCGTCGTGGAGTTGACACCGGTAGGGCGCCATATTGACCCACCCTTCTTCGGGGTCGCGCGTGATGACGAGATCGCCGGTACCGAAGTAGCGTCCGCCGTCGTGCTCATGCCAGAAAGGCGTCGGAAATCGCATCAGGTCGACATCCTCACCGCGCAGCACGTTCTCCCGAACCGGACCGTCCGAAACTTCTCTGGGCGGCGTCATCGTCAGGTGGTGCGAACGCTCGCGCCAGCGCTTGACGAGCGCGACGCCGGAAAGATCGTCCGGGAGGCCGAGCGCAAGCGCCTGGAGGCGGCTGCTCCCGTAGAGATTCGTGACCACCCGGAAGCCCGGCGCGTGATCCTTGACGTGATCGAAGAGCAAAACGCGCGGGCGCGCGGAAAACGCGACGATCTCGGTAATCGCACCGATTTCGAGATGCCAGTCGGCGCCGTCGATCGTCTGCAACAGACCCTTCCGCTCGACCGCCTGCAAGTAGTCGCGCATGCTCGGAAAGGTCGCGCTGCGGACCGCCGCACCGTCCCCGATCGTTTGCATCCTCAGCGCCCCCTCGCGGCCGTCTTACGGGCCGCAGCTCTTACCGCCTCGATGATCTCCGGGTACGCGGCGCAACGGCACAGATTCCCGGAAAGATAGTGGCGAATCTCCTCCTCGCTCGGATCCGGCTTCTCTTTGAGGAGTTGCGCCGTCATCAGGATGAATCCCGGAGTACAGAAGCCGCACTGGAAAGCCCAATTCTCGACGAACGCCTCCTGCACGGGATGCAGCACGCCGCCGGCATCGAGAGACTCGATCGTAACGACCTCGGCACCGTCGACGAAACTCGCCAAATACAGACAACCCGAGACGGCGCGTCCATCGACGAGGACGGTACAGCAGCCGCACAGCCCTTGTCCGCAGCTTTCCCGGACACCGCCGAGATCGAAGCGGCCCGCGAGGAGCTCGACGAGGTTGTGGTGCGGCTCGACGTCGGCTTCGACACGCTCGCCGTTGAGCGTAAAACGGATCCGCCGGGTCATCGCCGATCTTCCAAGGGGAGGCCGTTCAACGCTCGATAGACCGCTTCGGGCGTGATCGGCAAGGACGTAATCCGAACGCCGATCGCGTCGTGAATCGCGTTGGCGATCGCCGGCGAGACGCCGAACGTCCCCGACTCGCCGACCCCCTTCGCCCCGAACGGCCCGCCGTGCTGCTCGGCGTCGACGAACTCGCTCGTGATCTCGTCGGGGAGATCGAGGATCCCCGGGATCTTGTAGTCGGCGAGCGATGCGTTCGTCAACTTCCCGTCTTCGAACGTCATCTTCTCGAACATCGTTTGACCGAGCTGCATGATCGAGGCGCCCGAGAGCTGCGTCGTCACGATTTTCGGATTGATCGCTCTCCCGAGATCGGCGACGTTCACGAGCTTCGTCACGCGGAAGCGCCCGGTCTCGACGTCGACCTCGACCTCCGCACCCGCCCCGCCGATCATCCAAAACGGGGTCACGTCCTCCGATTGCCCCGTCTCTTTGTCGGGCGATCGGTACGTCGGGATGAACGATCCGATCCCGACGACGTTTCCGGCTTGCATCCCGTACTTCTTCTTGAAGATCTCCGGGATCGGAGCACCCTCGGCGCCCGCCTCGCGTGCGAGCGCCTCGAGCTTCGCCCTCGCGTCCTCGGCCGCGAGCCGCACGGCGTTCCCCATATGGTATGTCGAACGTGAACCCAGCGTCGCCATGTCGTACGGCGTTACGTCCGTATCGGGATGAACGACGCGAATCTGCTCGGCCTGCATCCCCAAAACCTCGGCGACGATCTGCGCCATCGCGGTGTCGGACCCTTGACCCATATCGACCGTCGAACAGTACAGGCCGCAGCTCCCGTCGGCATAGACGTTGACGATCGCGACCGACGTCGTCGGCGCGATCGACGCCTTGAAGCCGATCGCCATGCCGCGGCCGCGGCGCAGCGTCCCGCTGCCGCGTTGCAACGGCTTGTCCCACTCCAAACGCTGCGCGATACGGTCGAGGCACGCTTCGATCGCCGCATCACGCATCGGGGTCCCGACCGCTTGCGGACGGCCTTCTCGTAAGATGTTCCTGCGGCGGAACTCGAGCGGATCGAGCTCGAGCTCGCGAGCGATCATGTCGGTATGGCTCTCGTACGCCCATACCAACTGCGGAATCCCGAAGCCGCGGAATGCGCCGGCGGGCGGGAGGTTCGTATAGATCGCATATGAGTCGAGCTTCACATTTTCGATGTCGTAAGGCCCGGCCGCGGTAAATCCGGATTTCTGGGTGACCCGGGGACCGATATCCGCATAGGCGCCGCCGTTCCAATACACCTCGCATTCGCGGGCGACGATCCGACCCTCTTTGGTGACGGCGCTCTTGATACGGGTCGTACTCGCGTGCTTGGTGATGTGATAGAATTGCTCTTCCATCGTCAACGCGATCTTGACCGGACGTCGCGTCATCAGCGCCAAGACGGCGACCAGCGCCTCGAGCTTGATATAGAGCTTGGCTCCGAATCCGCCGCCGAGGTACGCGGTACGGACGCGTACCCGGTTTTCGGGCCAGCCGAGGAGCCGAGCGACTTCCATTCGGACGAACGAGGGGCTCTGCGACGAGGTGTAGATCGTCACCGCCTCATCGCCGGGCTCTGCCAGCGATACGAGCGGCTCGAGCGGCGTATGCATGACCGCTTGCGTGCGAAACCAGTGTTCGAAGACGTAATCCGCCTCGGCGAAAGCACGATCGGCGTCGCCGCGGCGAAGCCGGAAATCGAGTGCGATGTTCGTGTCGCGCCGTCCCGCCAAATACTTGAGATCGGGGAACGTCCCGGCCGGTTTGAGCGTCTCGTGGACGTAGACGTCCGCCGTCGCCGCCTCGACTTCGTCGAAGATCGGCGGGAGCTCGTCGTACTCCGCCTCGACGAGGTTCGCCGCCTGTTCGGCGACGTGCGGATCGCGCGCCAGCGCGACCGCGACCGGCTCGCCGACGTAGCGGACCTTCTCGAGCGCCAAGACGGGCTGATCGTGGAATGCCGGGCCGAAATAGGGGTTCGTGACGAACGACCGGACGTCGTCGCCGGTGACGACGCGAAAGACACCTTCGAGGGCTTGCGCCGCAGCGGTATCGATCCTTTTGATCCTCCCGTGCGGGATACGGCTGCGGAAGATCTTTCCGACCAGCATCCCGGGAAGTTTCATATTGTGGACGTATTCGGCGCGACCGCTGACTTTAGCGTGCGCCTCCAAGCGCGTGACCGAGCGCCCGACTTGCGTCGTCTCGAGAATTTTCGTCGTCATGTTCCGGAACCGTCGAGTAACGCCGACTCGAATGCCCGTCGAATCGCGCGAGCCGTATAGACGCGGACGAGCTGCTCCTTGTACGCGATCGATCCTCGTCCGTCGGCAAGGACGGTGATCGCCGCGGCCGCGGCCTCGCCCGCCGCTTTGCAGGTCGCGTCGTCTGCGGCTTTTCCGCGCAGCAACTCTGCAACGGGATCGAGACGCAGCGGCTTTTCGGTCGCGGCGCTGATCGCGACCTTCGCGTCGCTGATCGTCACGCCGTCGGTTTCGAGCGAGACGGCGACACCGACGGCGGGCCAATCATCGGCCGAGAGTGTCGTACATTTCAGATAGGCGGCATGCCGCTTCCCCTGCGGCGGGACGACGACCTCGGCGATCAGCTCGTCGTTGGCGAGCGTCGTCTCGTAATATCCTCTGAAGAGCTCGGCGATCTCGATCCACCGCCGGCCCGCCGGGCCGACGACGAATACACGAGCTCCCAGAGCGATCAAGACCGGCGGGAGATCCATGTGAGGATCGGCATGGGCGAGGTGTCCGCCGACGGTCGCGACATTGCGCACGCGAACGTTCGACAGCGTCAAGAGGGCTTGGGTGATCACCGGCGCCTTCGCCGCGACCAGCGGCGAGCGTTCGACGTCGGCGAGCGGCGTCAAGGCGCCGAGCCGTAAGGCTCCGTCCTCATCGACGTCGATCCGGCGATAGCGCTCCTCGACATGCCGCAAGCTCACCAAACGCGTCGGTTTGAAGACGCCGATCTTCATCATCGGCATCAGCGCGGTCCCGCCTGCGATGGCGCGGATCGTCGGATCATCGGGATCGAGCGCTGCGATCGCTTCCTGCAGCGACTGCGGCTCCACCAGCTCGAACGGGGTCATGGGACCGTCACGGCCCGCAGTAAGCGTCCTACCTCCGCCGCAACGCGATCGGGGGCTTCGATCGGCGTCAAGTGCCGGGCGCCTTTGAGGATCGTCAAGCTCGATCCGGGGATCGCGTCGTGGAGCGCTTCGGACATCGCGATCGGCGTCGCATAGTCTTCTTCGCCGACGACGATCGCCGTCGGGACGCGGATCGTCCGTGCACCCTCGCGCAAATCGCACGCGCCGAGCATCCGGCAAGCGGCTGCGTACGCCTCGACGTCGTTGCTCGAGAACGACGCGACGTAGCGCTGCGCGATCTCGGGGTGGCGGGCACGAAAGCCGTCGCTGAACCAGCGGGTGATCTGGAAATCGGCCAGCGACGAGAATCCGTCCGTGAGGGCCTTGCGCGCACGTTCTTCCCACTGCGCCGGCGCCTGGGGACCGTACCACGCCGTGGTGTCGATGAGACCGAGGCCCTTCGAGCGAGAAGGATAGCGGACCGCGAACGCCAGCGCGACGCAGCCGCCCATCGATGCACCGGCGACGACGGTCGAGGACCAGCCGACGACGTCGAGCAGATCGGCGAGATCGTCGGCGAAGAGTTCGACGCTGTACGGCCCGGGAGGACGGTCGGATGCGCCGTGTCCGCGCGCGTCGTACGTCAAGACCTCGGCGCCCTCCGCTGCTAAGCGCTCGACGACCTCGTCCCAAATCGAGCGGTCCAATGCCAAGGAATGGATCAGCGCGACACGCTTGCTCGCGTCGCCCCGACGGACGGTGTACGCCAGCCGTGCACCGTCACGCACCATCGCATAATCCGTCATCCCGAAGTGCTTTTTGAGACCCGGTCGCCTTACCCTTTGGTCGTTTCCGCCGTCACCGGTCGAGACGAGCAGCGCTTCGAGCGCCCGTCCGCCGGGCGGAAGCCGACTCGCGACAAAAAATTTTCAGCCCAACGAGCCGCCGACGAGGGCGTCCCCGTTGCCGTTGCCTTCCTTCACGGCGCGCAGCGCCCGAGCTCCGCGTAGCTCGAGATCTTCTTGCCAGCGCTTTTCGTAGAGGGAGAGGACGTCGATGAGCGTTTGTGCGATCGCGAGGTCGCGAAACCACTTCCGGTCGGCCGGGACGACGTGCCAGGGCGCAAAAGGCGTCGCGCAGCGTTCGAGCGCGTCCTGGTACGCCTCGATATACTCATCGTAGCGTTCGTGCTCGGGCCAATCCGCCGTCGAGAGCTTCCAAGCTTTGTCCTTGTCCGCTTCGCGGGCGAGGAGCCGATCGCGTTGCTCCTTTTTCGAGATATGCAGCATGAATTTGAGGATGATCGTCCCGTTTTCCGACAAGAGCCGCTCGAAGTCGTTGATGCGATCGTAGCGCGTCTCCCAGACGTGTTTGGGGACGAGCTTGTGGACGCGGGCGATGAGGACGTCTTCGTAATGCGAACGGTTGAAGATCGTCATCATCCCGTGTTGCGGGGCGACGAGATGGACGCGCCACAAGAAGTCGTGCCGCAGTTCGAGCGGCGTCGGCGTCTTGAAGGTCTCGACGCGACAGCCTGCAGGGTTCACCGCGCGCATGACTCGGCGAATCGTCCCGTCCTTCCCCGCAGTGTCGATCCCCTGCAAGACGATGAGGACGGCGTTGCGCTCGGCCGCATAGAGTTTCTCCTGCAGCTCGGCCAAACGCGGCTCGAGCGCCGCCATCCGTTCTCGCGCTTCACGCTTGTCGATCCCGAATGCTTCGCTCGGATCGATGTGCCGAAGCCTTACCTTTTCATGACTCGAAAACGTGTAGACGAGCTTCGCCCCCATCCCGGCTCGCACAACGACTACCTCGCTTCCCCGTTTCAGCCTGCACCTACGGCGACGCGCGTGCCTGGACCTCGGCGACCCCGCGACGAACACCTCGGGCGATGAGCGAGTCTCCCCGGAGCGGCGTCGCGAACGCGGCGCTCCTCGGCGTGTTCTGGTTCGGTATCCAAGTCGTGTGGGGGGCGATCCTCTCGATCGTCCTGCAGGCGCGCAGCGTCGAGCTCAGCGGTGAAAACGGTTTGCGCAACTTCGCGTTGCTCGCCGCGGCCGGTGCGGCCGTCGCGGCGATCGTGCAGATCGCGGTCGGCCCGACCGCCGACGCCCGCCGCGGCGTGGTCGGGCACCGACTCGAGTTCTACATCGCCGGGACGCTCTGCGCGATCCCGACGCTGATCTGGTTTTTTTTGACCCCGGTCTATTGGCAGCTCGCCCTGGCTTTCTTGCTCCTGCAAGTCTCGATGAACGTCGCCGTGGGGCCGTACCAGGCCGTCATCCCCGACTACGTCGAGCCCCATCGCACCGGGACGGCCTCCTCTTGGCTCTCTATTTACCAGTTCATCGGGAACACGACCGGCGTCGTCATGGCGGGCTTCATCAAAGACTTTCGCCTCCTATCGATCGCGCTCTCGCTGGTCTTGGCGGCGACGCTCGTCTGCACCACATCGCACGCGCGCCGCCTGCGCGCATACGAGGTCGCCGCCTCGCCGCTACGCCTCACCGCGAACATCCGAACGCTGGTCGTCTCACGCGGCTTCGTCAATCTGGGGAGCTTTACGCTCCTCAACTTCTTGTTCTTTTACGTCAGAGACAGTCTGCACTCGAGCAACGTGAACACCGACACCGCGATCGTCTTCCTCTTGTTCACGATCAGCGGGATCACGGGAGCGGTCCTCTCCGCAAAACCGACGAACCGCGGCGACAAGCGCATGATCGTCTCGATCGCGACGACGATCACCGCGTTCGCGCTCTTGCTCTTCGCGGCCGCGCACTCGGTCTTCGTCGCCTACCTCGCCGGAGCGCTCGCGGGCGGCTCGTGGGGCGCTTTCATCACGGCGGACTGGGCGCTGGCCGTCGGCATCCTTCCGGAAAACGCGATGGCGAGCGCGATGGGCGTTTGGAACCTCGCCGCCTCGATACCGGCGATCCTCGCGCCGCTGATCTCGGCCCCCGTGGTCCTCGCGGCAAACGCCCGCTCCGCCGGCCTCGGACCGCGGACGGCGTTCGTCCTGGTCGCCCTCGAATTTACGATCGGGACGCTGTGGCTGTGGCGCCTACCGCGCTCCGTCGTCGGACCGCGGTGCGCGTAGCCCGGCGCGTCGGCCGGCCCGCTCCCACATCCCGATCGCGTCGAGGACGAAGCGCGCGATCTGCGGGAGGACCCGCGGCTGCAGCAGGCGCTCGTCGATGACGGCCATCTGTTCCTCGTTCTCGACGAGGCACGCTTCCAGAAACGAAGCGAGCGTCAGCCCGCTGAACGTCGCCCCCGCATCGGCGGCCAAAAATCCCGATCCGCTGCGCGTGCGCGTCGCCGTTTTCACCAGACCGACGAGCGCGCGTGCATACCCATAGCCCGCCAGCAGAGCCTGGAGCGGGAGCGCGCCACGGCCCCGGCGGACGCGCTCGTACGCGATCCAGTTGACGAAAAAGACGATGTGTCGCGCCTCCTCGTGGAGGATCCGCGCGAATAACGAGGTCAGCGACTCGGGTAAGAAGTGTACCTGCCTGGCCAAACGATAAATCCCGAATCCGAAGAACGAATCCAGGCACTCCTCGTATCCGAAGTCGATGAATGCCCGCTCACTGATCGTCGGTTTGGGCTCTCGGGCCACCGCCGGCAGGCCGTACCGCTGCACCATGGTCGCGATCAAGCGCGCGTGGCGGTCTTCTTCGAATCCCTGGAGTGCAACGGCTTCGCGGATCAACGGGTCCGTAAGGGATTCTGCGAACCCGCTGACCATCGCCCCGGCGTTACTCTCGACCTGCAGCGCCGTGCTCCAAAAGGGAATTCCGCGCAGACGTTGGAGTGATTCTCGATCGAGCTCAGGCCACGGCAAATCGCGCGGATCGTACGGCTGATGCGTCGCGATAAAAGTTCGGCAGAAAAGCTCTTTGTGTTCGTCGCAACCGATGCGCATGGTGCATCGGTCAGGCATGGGGTCGTGGGATTCCTCCCCCCGCTGGTGTAAATCAGGGAGGAGAGGTTCGCTGCGATCAGGCTCTCGTGGAGGTCAATTGCATGACGGTGACCGCCCTAAGGGACGGGATCGAGGAACGGTACCGGGAGGCGCTCCTCTTTAGCCGCTCCATCCTTCCTCAAGTTTCGCGCACCTTCGCGATCGGGATCTCGTACCTCCCGGGCGAGCTGGGGACCGCGGTCGTCGTCGGTTATTTGATGTGCCGTATCGCCGATACGATCGAGGACGACGCACACGCGCCGGCCGCGCTGCGCAGTAAGCTCCTCTCACGCTTCCTCCAGTGTTTCGAGGACGTCGCGGCGGCCGAGGCGTTCGGGACCGAAGCCGCCCAGATCCAGGGCTCGGAACACGATATCGCGTGCCTGCGCCGGACGGGCGACGTCTTCTTCGTCTACCGTACGCTCTCGCCTCAGACGCGCTCGACCTTGGAACGATGGGTGGGGGAACTCGTCCGCGGGATGAAACGTTTCGTCGAGCGGTATCCGGAGGGGATTCGGATTCGGACGCTCCCCGAGTATAGAGAGTATTGCTATTACGTCGCCGGGACGGTCGGCCATCTCTTGACGGAGCTGTGGCACGAGTACTCGATGTTCATCGACGACCGCGTATACGACCGCCTGCTCCTCGATTGTGAGGCGTTCGGTGAAGCGCAGCAAACCGTCAACATCATCCGCGACATCTCGGCCGACGCCGTCCGGGAGAACAGCGTCTACGTCCCGCAAGAGGCGCTCGCCGCCGTCGGCTCGAGCCAAGAGGAGCTCTTCCGCCCCGATCTTCTCGAGCGCAATCGCGCCGCGCTGAACGGATTGATCGAGCTGGCCCACGAGGACCTCGAGGCCTCGCTGCGCTACATCAGTGCGATCCCCCTCGGCGCCTTCAGGATCCGACTCTTCTGCATCATCCCCACGCTCCTGGCCGCAGCGACCCTGCGCGAGCTCGAACGGTCTCACGAGATGCTCGTCCCCGGTGCGACGGTGAAGATTACGCGACCCGAAGTGAAAGCTTTGGTGATGACCGCCCCGGTGGTCGCGATTTCGAACATGGGGGTCCGCTGGCTGGTCGATCGGGTCCGGAGAGAGCCGTTCCTGCTAGGGGCAGCCTGAGGGCTCTGCTCGGGGGTGGGGCGCTACTCACGCTCGCGCTCCACGCAGCGACCAACTTTCGCTACGGTTACCAGCGCGACGAGCTCTATTTCATAGCCTGCGCCCATCGCCTGGCCTGGGGATACGTCGATCAACCGCCGCTGATCGCGGTGATCGCCGCGACGTCGTTGCGGCTTTTCGGGAGCGGCATTGCGGAACTGCGCGTCTTCCCGGGGATCGCCGCGGCGCTCCTCGTCGCCTTCTGCGGGTGGCTGAGCATCCGACTCGGAGGGGGCATCTTCGCGTGTATCCTGACGATGCTGGCCGTTGCGCTCGCACCGTTCGATTTTGCCGTCGGCAACTTGCTGACGATGAACGCGTTCGAGCCGCTGTTCTGGACGATCACGGCGTGGCTGGTCATCGAGCAGCTTGAAGCGCCCCGTCCATGGCGTTGGCCGCTCATCGGGTTGACGCTCGGCCTCGGCTTCCTCAACAAATGGTCGATGCTCGCCTACGCCGTCGCTCTCGCCGGGGGGATCGCGATCTCCCCGGCCCGTGCGTTCCTGCGCAGCCGCGGCTTGTTGATCTGCATCGTCATCGCAACCGGACTGGCCGCGCCGAACGTTTGGTGGCAGGCCGTCCACGGCTGGCCGCAGATCGAGCTCCTGCGCCGAGCGGCGGCGCTGAAAGATCAAAACGGCAATCCCCTCGCCTTCGTCTTGCAACAGGCGCTCGTCATGGGACCGGGCGCGGTCCCGGTGTGGCTCGCCGGACTCCTCGGGCTCGGGCGCAATCGGCGCCTGAGCGGCTTGGCCTGGAGCTATCCGGTCCTGCTCGTCCTCTACGGGGCGCTGGGCGCGAAAGTCTATTACATGGCGCCGATCTACCCGCTGTCTATCGCGGCGGGGAGTGTCGTCTGGGAAAGGGCTCTGCAACGCACCGCGTCGCGCCTCGCCTTGTCCGCCTTCGTCGCGCTGACCTCGCTCGCGATCCTCCCCGCCGCGACGCCGATCCTCCCGCTCGGCGAATATCTCGCCTATCAAAGCGTGATCGATCTGCGCCCCGTAAAGATGGAACGCCGCCAGACCGGCCTGGTCCCGCAACACTTCGCCGATCAGCTCGGCTGGAACTCACTCGTCGCAACGGCGGAACGCGCCGTCGCAGCGATCCCTCCCGACGAACGGAGTTCTGCGGCGATCTTGACCGAAGACTACGGACAGGCCTCGGCCCTCGCGTTTCTGGGGCGTGACGAAGGCTTGCCGGTCGCGATCAGCGGTCACAACCAATACTACCTTTGGGGACCCCACGGCGATCATCCGGTGCTGATCGCGATCGGAGTCCCGCGTGCGACGCTGCTAGGTGCCTATCGCAGCGTCACCCGCATCGACACCTATGAAGATCCGTACGTCTTGCCGTACTCGAACCATCTACCGGTCTACTTGTGCCGGGATCCGCGCGTCCCGCTGACGGCGTTCTGGCCGCACCTGCGACGCTACCTCTGACGGTCCAAAGCGCCCCCAGGCGGGCTCGCGCCGCGCCAGGGCGAGGCCGAGCGCGCACCACACCAAACCGCAGCCCAACAAAGAGAACGAGCGTACGACCGCGGCAAACGGATCGACACGCTCGAGGCCGGCGGCAACTTGCTCCGCCGCCCATACGGAGCTGACCGGCTGATCGAGGTGCACCGTAAACCCCGGCGGCAGCCCCCCGGGCCAGAGGGGAATCCCGCTGCTCGGCGCAGCCGCCCACACCACGAGCGCCCACACCGCGACGGCGAACGGCGCAAACCGATAGGGACGCCGAATGTGCGGAGAGAGTGCGACGAGCTCGAGCGCGACGATGATCGCGACGAGAAAATCGTATGCTCCGCCGATCTTTCCCTGTGTCATCGCAACCCAATCGGTGGCGACGAAGACGGCTCCGATCGCCCCAACGGCCCAGAGCAGGCCGCGGGTACGATGGACGCAGAGCATCACCGGCAGGATCAGCACGACGAGGTCGTGCTCGTGAAGAAACGGTGAGACGAAAGGCAGAGCCGCGCATGCAAGGGCAGCCGACTCGATCTCGCTCGCGCGCGTTCGGTGGATGACCACCATGAGGACGACGATCGCGACGACCGTCACGATCGTCCCGACCATCGAAGCCCACGGGCCGGGCAGCCCCAAGCCGTAGGCGATCGAAGCGGGCGTGATTTGGATGAAGCTCCAGCGCTCCGCCAACGTATGTCCGCGCAGCGCATGGACGTAGCGCACGATCCCGTTCGGCCCGCCGGCGATCACGAGGTTCGTGAGCGCGAAGACGGCTGCGGCGCTCGCGAGCGAGAAAAAGCCGCGCCGGGAGCGCAGGAGTCCGAGGAGCACGAAGGTGACGTTCGGTTTGAGGACGATTGCACACCACGAGGCGAGCGCGGACCACGGCCACTGCGTGAATCGAACGAGCCAAAGTGCGGCGATCATCGCGGCGGTTGCGACGAGCGCCGCTTGGCCGAGGCTGAAACCGTACGAGAGCGGGCTGAAGGCGGCCGAGAGCGTAACGACGACGACCGCGTCGCTCCAGTGCAGTCGCCGCCCCGCGAGCCGGAACGAGCCGAGGAAGATCACCACGACCGCGATCCCGAGGACGCCCCCCCACAGCTTGGCGGCGACGTCGAACGGGAAGCGCGCGAGGAACGCCCAGAACGGCAAGCTGATCGGCGGCCCCAAGAAGGGCAGCACCTCGGTCCGCGCCGCATCGACACCCGGTACGGTTCTCTCGACGTTCCAAATCTGCGTCGAGTAGGGATCGCCGCCTGCCGCCCACGTCGCCCCCGCCGCATAGTACGCCTCGAAGTCACGCATCATCGGTCCCGGCACCGAATACGGGCGCCATATCAAAAACAGCGAGGCGAAAAAGAGAACCAACGCGAATCCGGCGATCCCCGCCAAGCGCGAGAATCTTTCACTATTCAGGATCGTCGCGAGGCTCGTGCCTTGCACTCTTCCTCCGAGGAAAACTTCTGAAGACGCCGCAAACGGGCGATATGACGATACCCAGTCCTGTCACCCTGCACAGCGAACGCACCATCGTCCGTGATATCAGTATGCACGCGCTCGTCGCCCGGGAGCCGGGAACGGAACACCGGACCCCCATCGTGCTCGTTCACGGGTTCGTCCTGGCCAGTCGCGTTATGGCACCGGCGGCGCAACTCCTTGCGCGTGAATTTCCGGTCTACTGCCCCGATATGCCGGGTTTCGGCGAGAGCGACAAGCCGCCGGTGCAAACCCTCGATCAGCTGACCGAATGGCTCGATCTGTGGCTCGAGGCGCGCGGGATCGCCCGAGCTTCGTTCATCGGGAACTCGATGGGGTGCGAATTGATCATCAATCTCGCGGTCGCGCGACCGGATCGGGTCGCCCGCATCGTGCTGCAGGGCCCGAGCGTCGATCCGGCGGCCCGCTCTTATGAGGCGATGGCGGGGCGCCTCATGAAGAACATGATCAAGGAACGCTCGAGCGCGCTCAACGCGATCGCTCGGGAGGACTATCCGAAGGCGACGATTCCGCGTGTCGTCAAGACCGCCTACATGACCTTTCGTGACGAGCCGGAAAAAAAATTGCCGTACGTCAAAGCCCCGGTGCTAATCGTCCGCGCCGGCGACGATCCGGTCGTCTCCCCCGAGTGGGCCGAGCAGTGCGCGGCCGCCGCGCCGGACGGACGGCTCATCGTGATCCCCGGCTATTGCCACACCGTGCACTTCGTCGCCCCCGAGAAGTTCGTCGCGGCGATCCGGCCGTTTCTCTTCGAAGGCGAGAACGACCGGGAAGCGGTCGCTCTCGCCCAGGCGGACGCACCATGAAGCTTACGTGCGCGCGAAAACGTTCTTCAGCGAATAGATGATGTTCCGCGGTCGCATCGCATCCTCGGTCGCCGTCGGCTCATAGCCGCAGTGCACCATGCAGTCGACGCATTTCGGGTTCCCGCTCTTGTGACCGTATTGCGACCAGTCGGTCGTCTCGAGCAATTCCTTATACGACGACGCATAGCTCTCGCCGAAAAGGTAGCAGGGACGCTGCCAACCGAAGAGCGAGTAGCTGGGCATTCCCCAAGGCGTGCACTCATAGTCCTTCTCGCCGATGAGGAAATCGATGAAGAACGGACTCGCGTTGAACTGCCACTTCTTCTTGCCCGCCTTGTAGGGAGCAAAGATCTCGCGGAAAAGCGCCTTGCTCTGTTCGCGGTGCAGGAAGTGCTCCTGGTCCGGCGCTTTTTCGTACGGATAGCCGGGGGAGAACATCATCCCATCGACGCCGAGCGAGGTTACGAAATCGAAGAACTCCTGCACTTCTTCGGGCTTGGCGTCGTTGAAGATCGTCGTATTGGTCGTGACGCGGAAGCCGCGCGCCTTCGCGGCCTTGATGGCCTTGACGGCGATGTCGAAAGTTCCCGGTCGATCGACCGCGCGATCATGGACGTGGCGCAGCCCGTCGAGGTGGACGCTGAACGTCAGATACGGCGACGGCGTGAATTTGTCCAAGCTTTGCTCGAGCCGGATCGCATTGGTGCACAAATAGACGAACTTCTTGCGCTTGACGATCCCGGCGACGATCTCGTCGATCTGTGGATGGAGCAGCGGCTCACCACCCGGGATCGCAACGACCGGCGCACCGCACTCGTCGACGGCCTTGAAGCATTCTTCCGGCGTGAGGTGCCTGCGAAGCACCTCGACGGGATGTTGGATCTTTCCGCACCCGACGCAGGCGAGATTGCACCTGAACAAGGGCTCGAGCATCAAAGTGAGCGCGTACCGCTTGTTTCCCTTCAGCTTCTGCTTCAGGAGGTAGCCGCCGACCGCTATCGCTTGCCGGAGAGTGATTGCCATGCGTTTGGGGTTTCCTTGTCCTGTCGGTGAGAGGAGAAGCCGTGGGCGCTGAACCAGGCGACCGCGTCGGCTAGGGCCCGGCTCACGGGCGTTTGAGGCAGGCCGAGTTCGCGCACTGCCTTCGACGAGTCGTAGAACATCTGCTCTTTGGCCATTCGCACGCCGTCGAGGGCGAGCTTCGGTCTGCGCCCCAACCGGCCCAAGAGGAGCTCGTCGATCGCCGCCGCCGCCAGTGGGACGGCCAGCGGGAGGCGGATGCGCGGGGCCGGCCGGCCCGTCAGCGCCGCCAACCGTTCGAACAGCTCCCGAAGCGAAAGGTTTTCGTTCCCGAGAATATAGCGTGCCCCGGTACGCCCTCGTTCGTAGGCCAAGCGATGACCGGCCGCGACGTCGCGGACGTCGATGAGGTTGAGCCCGGTGTCGACATATGCCGGCATCTCGCCGCGCAAGAACCGGACGATCACCTCCCCCGTCGGCGTCGGCTTGGCGTCCCATGGGCCGACCGGCGTGCTGGGATTGACGATCACGACGTCGAGCCCTTCCGCGACGGCGCGCATCGCCTCGCGTTCGGCGAGGAGTTTGGACCGTTTGTACGCTCCGATCAGTTCCGAGAGCGGGCTCTGGTGGGTCTCGTCGGCGACACCGCCGTGCTTGACGCCGATCGCGGCGACGGAGCTCGTATGCACGACGCGCGGAACGCCGGCGTCTTTCGCCGCACGCAGGATGCTGCGGGTCCCCTCGACGTTGCTGCGCATGATCGTCTCCCGCTCCGCCCGCCAGAGACTATAGTGCGCCGCGACGTGAAATACCGCGTCGCAGCCGCGCATCGCGTCGACGAGGATCGGCGAGAACAAATCTCCCCGCACGATCTCGATCGGCAGACCGGCAAGGGTGATCCCGGGCCGATCGCGGACGAGCGCACGAATCTCCCATCCGTGCTCGAGCAATTCGCGAACGAGATTCGCCCCGACGAATCCGTTCGCGCCGGTGACGAACGCCCTAGGCACTACACGGCATCGACCGCACGGGCGTAGCGACCCAACGCCGTCAGCGGGAAATGTTGCTGATAGAGATGATACTTCAAGTAGAAATGCCCGGGAAAACCGGTCCCCGTGAAGTACGCTTCATCCCAGGTGCCGTCGGCGCGTTGGGTCTCGAGCAGGTACTCGATCCCGCGTCGGACCGCGCCCTCGCATTCGAGCCATCGTCGATCGCGTTCCGCCGCGGCCAGAAGCCCGATCAGCGCCCAGGCGGTTTGCGAAGCGGTGCTCGCGCCTTTCCCCCGCAACGAAGGGTCGTCGTAGCTTCGGCAGGTCTCTCCCCAACCGCCGTCGGGATTCTGCACGTTCACCAGCCACCGTGCTCCGCGTGCGATCGCGTCGTCGATCGCGGGATCGGGCGGGAGCAGCGCCAGCGCGACGAGGACCTCGCCGGTCCCATAGATGTAATTGACGCCCCAGCGACCGAACCACGCGCCGTCATACTCTTGCTCCTCGAGGAGAAAGCGTAGAGCCCGCCGATAGGCCGCCGGGTCGATCGGGATGTTGCAACGACCGTGCATCTCGAGGACGCGGGCGGTGACGTCGGCCGTGTTGGGGTCGATCATCGCGCGCAGATCGCCGTACGGGATCTTGTTCAGCCACGCCTTGTCGTTGTCGACGTCGAAGGCGGCCCATCCGCCGGTACGACACTGCATCGAGGCGATCCAAGCGACGGCGCGCGCGATCGCGGCGCGTTTGCGTGCTTCTTGGCGCGTCTGGACCACATCGAGCGCCATCACGACGACTGCGGTGTCGTCGACGTCGGGGTAGAACCTGTTGTCGAACTCGAAGGCCCACCCGCCGGGCATCCCGCGGCGGTTCTTCACCGCCCAATCGCCGCTCGCCAAGATTTGCTTCTCGAGCAACCAGTCCGCGGCGCGGACCAGCCGCTCGTCGTCGCGCGAGACGCCGGCATCGACGAGGGCCCGGATCACGAGCCCCGTGTCCCATACCGGCGAGATGCACGGCTGGATGCGGTACTCGTCCTCGGTCTCGATCGCAAAGCGATCGAGCGCGGCGAATCCCCGGACGACCACCGGATCGGCGACGTCGTAGCCCCAAACACGGAGCGCGAGCATCGCGTTGAGCATCGCCGGGATGATCCCGCCCCAGTCGCCGGTCGGCTCTTGCCGTTCGATCGTCCAACGATGCGCGAGGTCGAGGCCTTGCTTGCGAAACGGGATGATTCCGTACTCTTCGAAGCGGCGCAAGACGCCGTCGAAGGCGACGAATGCGTTTTCGAGCGCATCCCGTCCCGGCGGCAACTCGAAGCGGGCGTTCGCCCGCCCTTCGGTATAGAGCTCGTCGAGGTTCAGGGGCGGACCGTAGACCGGCTTGCGATCGAACACGATGATGAGCGGGACGGTGCTGCCGCGCGCCCAGCTCGACATATCGTAGATGGAGAACGGCCCCCGGCCCGGGAGGAGCATCAGCGCCGGCGGGAGGACGGGTAAGCCTCGCCACTCATAGGCACCGCACAGCGCGAGGTGCATCTTGGTGAAGATGCGCGTCTTCGTGATCCCGCCCCGCGCGACGATGAACGCCCGAGCGCGCTCCAGCGCCGGATCGCTCGGATCGACGCCGAGGATCCGTAACGCCATGTACGCCTCGACCGAGGTGCTGAGCTCGCCGCCGTCGCCGTAGAACAGCTCCCAACCGCCGTGCTCGCGCTGCTGCTTGCGCAAGTACGTGACGGCCTTCTCACGCGGAATCCGGTCGAGCGTACCCCAGATGCGATGCAGCAGGATCACTTCGGCCGTGATCGTCACGTTCGATTCGAGCTCAGCCCACCAGTAGCCGTCGGGATATTGGCGTGAAAACAAATGCTCGACGGAGCGGCCGATCGCGTCGCGGACACGATCGGGCGCGGGACGACTCAACGCCGGTTCCGAATCAGTACGTTGCATGGGTCTCTTCAAAGTCGCTTCATTCGCCGCGCTCGCGGCATGGACCAGTCTCGTCTTTGCGCGCGGCCGCTTTTGGGAAGCCCCGGCCGACGAGCTGCCGGAGCCGCCGCGGCCGTTCAAGGAGGCGCCGCGAATACACGCCGTCGTTCCGGCACGAAACGAAGCTTCGGTTCTCGCGCGCACCTTGCCGACCCTGTTGAATCAACGTGAGCTCGCCGCCTTCGACATCACGCTGGTCGACGATCATAGCGAGGACGCGACGGCCGACGTCGCACGCTCGATCGCCGCGGCGCATCCGTCGGGAGCGCGCCTCTCGATCGTCGCCGCCGGCCCTCGTCCCCAAGGATGGACCGGGAAGGTCTGGGCGCTGCACGAAGGCGTTCGAGCGGCGCTGGCGCGGCGCGGTGCGCCGGACTATTGGCTTTTCACCGATGCCGACATCGCGCACGATCCCGAATCGGCCGTAGCGCTGGCGGCGAAAGCCGTCGGCGATCGCCGCGATCTCGTCTCGTTGATGGTACGCCTCCACTGCTCTTCTCCTTGGGAGCGGCTGTTGATTCCGGCGTTTGTGTTTTTCTTCCGAAAGTTATTTCCGTTTCGCTGGGTCAATGACGACCGTGAGCCGACCGCCGCGGCGGCCGGCGGCTGTATCCTCATCTCGCACGAGATGCTGATGCAGATCGGCGGATTGGACCGGATCGCCTCGGCGGTGATCGACGATTGTGCGCTCGCAAGCGCGGTCAAGCGCGGCGGCGGGCGTCTCTGGCTTGGGCTGTCGACACGTTTGGAGAGCGTTCGGCCGTACGCATCGCTCGAGGAGCTTTGGGCGATGGTGGCCCGTAGCGCCTACGCCCAGTTGGGATATTCGCGGATCAATCTCGCGGCGACCGTGGCGGGGATGAGCCTGCTCTATTTCGTCCCCCCGATCGCGACCTTGTGCGGAGCTCTGCGGCGCGACCGCATCCTGTCGGCGACCGGTGCTGCGGCTTGGGCGATGATGAGCTCGAGCTACCTCCCCACGCTGAAGCTCTATCGTCGGCCGCCGCTCGCCGCGCTCGCGCTCCCGGTCGCGTCGCTGCTCTACACGCTCATGACGATCGATTCCGCCCTGCGCTACGAAAGCGGTATCGGCAATACCTGGAAGGGTCGCGCACTCAACGGGAAATCAAGCGGGCCGTCGTCCTCTGCAACACCGCCAACGAGCGCCGCACATCGACGATAAAGCGCCACGACCTCCTCGGCGAAGCAACCAACGCGGCTGCGAGCGTCGCCAACCGCAAGTTCCCATCGGGACCGATCGCGGCGCCGATGCTCGGAAGATCGCAGTGCACATCGTCGCTCACCACGCGGACCATCGCGACCGTACGGCCCTGCTCGATAAGCGGCTGGGCGAGAAAGAATCCCTCCATCTCGGCGATCTGTGCACGACTGCTCCGATAGAGCGCTTCGCGCTCGCTGCGACGGGTGACGACGTGATCGACCGTGAGCGCGCGACCGCGTCGCGCCCCGCTCGCAGCGACGAGATCGGCGGTGAGTCCCGGATCGAACTCGAGCGAGCGCCCCGCATGCGAGACGCTCTCGCAGGCCACGACCTCACCGACGCGAAGCGCCGGATCGAGGGCACCGCCCAGACCAAGGATCACGAAGTGCGTCCCGGCGAGATCATCGAGCACGCTCGCCGCCGCCCGCCCCGGAGGGACTGCCAGGATCGAGGGCGACGCGCAGGCGCCGGAGCACCCCCGTCTGACGGCGGCATACTCGACGCCGCGCGGCACCAGGATCACGAGGGGAGAAACGCTTCGAGCGGGGATCGTCGTATCGGTATGGGGGGCATGGTGAGGCAGAGGAGCCGTTCCTCAGCCAAGCGATTCCGACCCCTTGCGGGATCCCGCAGACGACCGGCCCGCCGGTTCCATCGGCGGTCGGAGATCCGCCGGAGCGAGCATCGCTGGGGCGCGAGCCGAACTCCCCGAGGCTCGAGCGCCGCTGAAACCGTCGGTCGGGGCGCGGGAGTCAAAGTCGGTACAGGGAGACCGTCCGCGCTCTGCGAAGCACGATCCGGTCCCCACGTTGTGATCCGACGAGGTTCATACGTAGTGTCCGCGGTCGATTGATCGCGTGAGCCCCTGGGACCGATGACCAACCGCCTACTGCGTACTCCGGCGCGCGGGTGGGCGCTCACTATGGAGCCACATTTCAGTGAATCACATGATGCGGTGAGCGAGCGTTGAGCTTTCAACTTCGCCCGTATCAAATTGAGACGCAGCAAGCGATCGTCGATGCGCGTGCCGCCGGCGTTCGCCGGCAGGTCATTTCGCTCTCGACGGGGCTGGGGAAGACCGTCATCATCGCGACGCTCCCCAAACTGCTCAACCTCGGACCGAACGACGTAATGCTCGTCGTCGCCCATCGGGACGAGCTGATCGAGCAGATCGCCGATCATGTCTTCAGGATGAATCCCGATCTGAAGATCGGGATCGAAAAAGCCGAGCGCATGGCGCCCCCGGAATCGAACGTCGTCGTCGCGACCGTCCAAACCCTCACGCGGACGCGGCTGGAGAAATTTATCGAGCGCTTCCGTCGGCGGATCTCGCTCTTCGTCATCGATGAAGCCCATCACACGGCGGCGCCCACCTACCGTAAGATCTTCGATGCGATCCTGGCCCAGCGCAGCACGGCGACGATCCTCGGTTTCACCGCGACCCCGCAACGCGGCGACGGGACGAAGATCGTCGACGGGGTCCTCTTCGAAAAGATCGTCTACGAGATGGATGCGCGGCGGGCCATCGCGGAAGGCTACCTCGTCCCTGTCCGCTCGTTCCGGGTCGCGACGAAGACCGACCTCAGCGAGGTCGCGACGCGCGGCGGCGACTTCGTCCTGGGACAGTTGGCCGACGCGGTCGACAACCCCGAGCGGAACGCTCAGATCTACGACGCGTACCGCCGGTTCACGCCGGATTCGAAGGCGCTCGTGTTCGCCGCTTCGGTCGACCACGCCAAGAACCTTTGCGACGTCTTCAAAGCGGCCGGTGTCCGCGCGGCCTGGGCCAGCGGCGATACCCCGAGGGCCGAGCGCGAACAGATCGTCTCTGATTTTCGGACCGACAAGATCCGCGTGCTCGTCAACTGCAATCTCTATCTCGAAGGGTTCGATGTCCCCTCGATCGAGGTGATTCTGAACGCCCGACCGACCCAGAGCACGACGCTGTATACGCAGATCATCGGCCGAGGCTTACGACCGCCCGACGCGATCGCGGACCAGCTCTCGGCCGAGACGAACCCCGATCGGCGTCGGGTGTGGATTGCAGCGAGCGAGAAACCGCACGTCATCGTCCTCGACGTCGTCGACGTGAGCCAACGCGAAGTCATTACGTTGCCGATGTTGTGGGGATTGCCGGGCCAAATCGACGCACAGGGCCGATTCGTCTCGATCGTCGCCGATATGTACGACGAGCTCGTCAACAAGGACCCGCACACCGCGGCTCGCGTCCGCACCGCGGACCAAATCGAGGCCGCACTCGCCGCGATCACCCCGACGAACGGACATCACAAAAAGCCCAACAACGGCGTCTGGCAGCAGGTCGGCTTCGAGAACTGGCGCCTCGAGGTCGTCAACCGCGTCGCAAAGGACCGTCGTGGGCGGATTGTCCCGCTGTTCGGCGATCATTACACGAAGTTCATCGAGAATGCCCGGCGCATGCGTCCCGACGTCAACGCCGAGCTGCAGTACCTCAAGATGAAGAACGCCGATCCGCGGACGATCAGCGAGGAATTTCTCCGCTACGACATCGAGCTGCGGGGGAGTGAATACGTGACGATGCTCTCGTCGGGGAATGCGGCGCCGCGGGAAATCGCGACCTCGCCGAACTTGCCTCTGGCGATGGCCGAAGTCGCCAAACGGCTCGAGGCCGGTGAGCCTGCCGGAGTCAACGGTGCGACCCGGAACGAAAACGCGCGGCGCCGTCACCGCCGCCGTCGCCGCCGTTGAAAATGATCAAGGCGTAACCTCGCCCGATACGCCGACCCGCTGCGGCGGGGCCATGAACTCAGGGCCGATTGGATCGGGAATCTCCTCGTCGAGGATCCGCTGGACCTCGTCGAAGGCGGCGTGATCGAGGCGAAAATCCAGGACGGCGGGGACGGGATCGAGCTGGTGCGGACGTCGGGCCCCCCAGATCGCCGATCCGACGTTGGGCCGGTCCAACACCCAACGGACGGCCAGTTCGACGACGCGCTTGCCGTAGCGCCGCTGCGCCAGCTCATCGAGCCGCCTGACCGCTCGCAGATATCGACTGTAGCACGGCTGCTGGAATTTCGGGTCGAACTTGCGCAGATCGTCTCCCTCGAAGCCGGTCTGCTCGGTCATCCGCCCGCTCAACAGCCCGCGGCAGAGCGCGCCGTACGTGAGCGAAACGATCCCATGTTCGCCTGCGTAGGGGAGAACGTCGTCCTCGGCCCCGCGCTCGAAGAGATTGTACGGCGGCTGAACCGTATGAAGCGGGGCGACGGCGCGAAAGCGCTCCATCTGTTCGCTCGAGAAGTTACTGACGCCGATCGCTCGGATCTTCCCCGCCTGAAACAACTCCGCCATCGCCTGCGCCGTCTCTTCGATCGGCGTCGCCGAGTCAGGCCAATGCACTTGATAAATATCGATCGTATCCGTTCGAAGGCGACGAAGCGAGTCGTCGACCTCGCGCAGGATGCGCGCACGGGAGGCGTTCCGGCGAACGTTCCCGTCTGCGTCCCATTCGAGGCCGACTTTCGTCGCGACGACGACGCGCTCGCGCTTACCTGCGAGCGCTCGCCCGACGATCTCTTCGGCGTGTCCTTGACCGTAGACGGGAGCCGTATCGATCAGGCTGATGCCTTGCTCGAGCGCCCGATGTATCGTCGCGATCGCCGCGTCATCGTCCGGTCCGCCCCACAGCCAGCCGCCGATCGCCCATGTTCCGAGCGCTATCCGCGACGCCCTGATTCCGGTCGTCGGGATATCGGTGTATTCCATGAAGGGTACAACCTCACGCACTTCGATCCGGTGGCAGGCGCCGCAGCCACAGCGTCCCGAGCAGCAACTCGGCGATCGTCAATACGATTGCGCCGCGCGGACCGAGCCCCTGTGCGCGCGCATCGAACGCGTCGACCAGCGGCACCGTGATGAGCGGCGCGACGATTTGCGGAACGGTCGCCGCGACGTTCCAGATCGCCATCGCCGAGGCCATCGCGTCCTCTGAGAACACGACCGTCGCCAAAGCCCATTCGGCGGTGAAAAACGCCCCCCAAGCGCAGCCCGCCACGCAGCTCGCAACGTAAGCGATCGCCGGATCGCTCGCCGCGGCGAGGACCGCCAGGCAGAGCGCGATCACCATGCCCGCGATCGTCAGGACGAGCCGCTTGTCGCAGCGGTCCGCCGGCCGAGCGGCCGCGGCTGCACCGACGACGCCGCATAGCGTGAACGCCGCGAAGCAGACGGCGATCGGCGTGCGCGGTTGGGCGATCCGCATCGCTTCGTGCGCGAAGGGAAACAACACGCTCAAGAACGTGTAAACGGCGAGGTTGATGAAACCACGCGATGCGAAGAGCGTTCGAAACCGCGCGTCGACGTCGAGCGTCATCCCGCCGACCGGTCGCGGCCGAACGCGCAGGACCGGGACGATGGTCACGAAATAGCCCGCCGCCAACGCGGCGGCGAGCGCGAGCGCGACGGCGCGGACGTCGCCGACGAAACCGGCGACGAGCAAGCCGCAGCCGTTGCCCAAGGCGCGAAAGACGACCATCCACGCCGAAGCTCGACCGCGCCCCTCCGGGACGATGTAATCGGAGATCACGGCCTGGTACGGACCGATCGCGACGTTCATCCCCACCTGAAGCGCATAATACGAAAGCGTCAGGGACGTGATCGACGATGCGGCATAAAACATCCACAGCGACGGTACCGCAACGACGAGCCCTGCGGCGAGGAACGCCCGCCGGTCTCTCCCTTCGCTCCGCAGCCGGTCGCAGAGCGGGCCGACCCCGAGCTGGACGATCATCGCGACGGACGCACCGATGGCGGCCACACGCGCATAGGTCTCGATGGTCGCAAACGGGGCGAATTCCGAAACACGCGATTGCAGAGCGACCGCGAGGATCGCACCCCAAACGACCTGGATCCCGAACCAGAACGCGGTGACGGCGGCCGGGTGCACGGTCCGCTCGACGAGTCTCGCCGGCTGCGGCATCAGAGCCCAATACGCCGCTCCCCGCCGAGTTCATCCGCCGATGGTCGAGCCGAGGATGCGAGGCGAGCTCCGGTAACCTGCCCGTAAAGCGGCCTCCATATCACGACAACGCGCCGGCGCTATGCTCGTGCGATGCGCCTACCGCAGTTGGTCGCCTGCGACGATCCGCGGATCGTCGAGGAGATCGAGGAGACGCTCCAAGCCTTCGGCGAGGATGCGCTCCGTTTCGCCCAACGCGCCGGGATCCGGGTCGTCCCGCTCAACGCAGGCGAACGCTACACCGAGACATCCTCCGCGCTCCGGCGGCTGGGGATCGAGATCGACGATTGGCCGGTCCCGCCGGCCGGCCTCTTCGTCGTCGAGGAACGGACGATCTATCTGCGCTCGTATACGCGAATGACGATCGCGCACGAGTTCGGACACGCGCTCGACTGCGCCCTCGGCGGAGGCGTCTACCGCTCCGGAATCGATCCGCGGATCCGCCGCGCATATGCGCGGGCGCGGACCTTCGTCACGCCTTACGCGGCGTCCGGGATCGATGAGTATTTCGCCGAGTCGATGCGCGCATACGTCGGGGTCAACGACCCATCCTCACTGTGGCCGCCGGCGACGCGCGCCAGGCTTTTCGTCGTCGATCCGCCGATGGCGTATCTCGTCGACGACATCTTCCGCAATGAGCTGCGCTGATTAGGCGTGCGCGACATTCTGAGCGCATGCCCGCTGCGCGAGCTCGATCCGCGCTTTGAGGAGCGTCAGCGCCTCCTTCACGACGTCGATCGTCACCTGGTCGATCAACTTCCCGTTCTCGTCGAAACGCTCTTGCGCACGGAACACGATCACCTCGAGTCGCGGTAGGAGGTCGACGCTCAGCGAAAACAGGATCTCGCGGAACGCGATTTGCATCCGCACCGCGCCGAACGTCGAAGCGCCGCAACCGAAGACGGCGACCTGCTTGTGCGCAAGACTGTTGTCGCCGGGCGGACGCGATAGCCAATCGATCGCGTTCTTGAGCGGGCCGGGGATACTGTGGTTGTACTCGGGCGTGACGAAGAGAATCCCATCGGCTTGCTTTACCGCCGCTTTCAGAGCGCGGACGACGCCGGGCGGATCCTTCTCGAAGTCTTGGTCGAAATGCGGCAGCTCGCGCAAGCCGTCGTAGACCTCGATCTCCATCCCGCTTGGAGCCAGCTCGATCGCGGCATTGAGTAACATCCGATTGTAGGAGCCTTTACGCAAGCTCCCACATACGCCCAAGATCTTCATGGCGCTCTCCTTCGCCTGTGCACCCGAACGATCCTCAACGCCGTGTCATCGTCCGCCTTCCGAGCGACTCGATCGGGACGACCTCGATGCCGTCGCGTTCGAGCATCGGGAGCGTCGCCTCGATCGCGGCGAGGGTCTCGGGTCGCGAGCGCCCGACCGCGATCGCGACGCCGGAGCGGAGCGCAAGCGTCGCCGCCTGCTTGAGCATGAAGGCCGCGTAGTTCGTCCCGGCGTACGCGTCGATGACGATATCGCGCGTGACGCTCTGCAGACCGCGAGCATGCGCATACCGATAGACCGTCGCGGTCCCCTGCGCCATCCCATCGACGACCACGCTCGAGCGGGGGAGTTCCGCGACGACGCGTCGCGCCTGCGAGCCGTCGATATCTCCCGAGAGCGGCGAGAGGGCTCCCTCGGCGTGTAAGGCTCCGTAACGAGCCGCGAGCCGTGCGAGCGCGTCTCGCGACGGATTGGAGAACAGCGCGTTGGGCAGCGCGAGCAGCACCCGCCGGACGCCCAGCATACGGACCAGCTGCTCGCTCTGCGCGCCCGTCGGATCGACGGCCAGCGTGAGCGCGGCCGGGAGCGCGGCGAACTTCGAATCGAGCGGGAGCGCTCGACCGCAATCCGCGACGATCACCGCCAAGCGCGGATGCGAGGCGAAAGCCGCCCCCTCGAACCGCGGTGCCCAATCGCCGAAGCGCTCGGCGACGACGTCTTCGACTGGCGGAGCATCGTCGTCGGCGACGACGACCGACTGCGCTCCGATCAGCCGGCGGGTGAGCTCGCGCACCTGCGGCGGCGGCGGCGGTGCCTTCGGCCGAGCCGCGGCGGTCAGCTGCGCGATCGTCTGCGCATGCAGGCCGCGCGCGCTCGCGAATCCCGCCGCGAGACAACCGAGCGAGCCGACGAGTAACGCGGTCCAGAACAGCGTTCCGAGGTGCTTCACGTCGATATGCGCCTCGCGCTCATCGTCCAGATGAGCGCGATCAAGATGAAGTTGGCGACGAGCGAACTCCCGCCGTAGGAAAAGAACGGCAGCGTAATCCCGGTCAGCGGGAAGAGGCGCAGAACGCCGCCTACGATGATCACCACCTGAAAGCCCAGCGTCGCGGCGAGTCCGCTCGCCAAGAGCTTGGAGTACAGATCGGGTTGACGGGCCGCGACGCCGAGCGCATGAACGACGATCGTAAAGAAGACCGCACACAGCACGAGCGCACCGAACGCGCCCAGCTCTTCCGTCCAAGCCGCGTAGATGTAATCGGTCGCGACGTCCGGGACGTACCCGGGATGCCCCAGGCCGTAACCGGTCCCGAACAAGCCGCCGGCGGCGATCGAGAAGAGCGCCTGAATCGTCTGATAGCCCGCGCCGAGCGGATCGGCGAACGGATTGAGCCAGACCGCTATTCGCGTGTGGACGTATGCGTAGTGCGACGCAGCCCAGAAGACGACGAAGGCGAAGACCGCGATCCCGCCGACGATCAGGTCGATACGGCGAGTCGCGACGTAGAGCATCGCGGCGAAGGTCGCCAGGAGCAAAATCGCCATCCCCAGGTCGCGCTGAAAGACCAGGATCGCCATCGACGACCCCCAGCCGATGAAGAGCGGCCCGAGGTATTTTGCATTCGCACGCAGCGACCAGGGGCGGGCGTTGGCGATGACGTCGGCCGTCTCGGCCAAGTAGGCGGACATAAAGAAGACCAGGAAGAGCTTGATCACCTCTATCGGCTCGAAGCGAACGCTCCCGATACCGATCCACAGCCTCGCACCGTTCACCTCGACGCCGAACACGGCGACCAGGGCGAAGAGGACGATCGAACCGAGGATCCAGATGTACTTGAAAGCGGCCAAGACGCGATAGCGCCGCAGCCACGGGCCCAAACCGAGGACCAGCGCCAACGCGATCCCGAGCCACATCTCTTGTCGGTGTGCGAGCTCCGCCGAGAGTCGTGCGATCGCCGAGAGGCCGAGAGCCGAGAGCAAGACCGCCAGCGCCGGCAAGGCGTCGTCACGCCGCAGATCGGGCGCCTGCAACAGCACCCAGGCCAGCGCTGCGACCGCGAGGAGCGCGAGCGCCCACGGCGGACCGACGGACCCCGGCGGGGCGAACGACAGCGCCCAGCCTCCGATCGCGAGCGCGGCCGCCATCGGGAGTAATCGCAGGACGCTACTGCGGAGCAGCAGCAATCGCTAGATCATCCTCACAAACGCGCGTTTATCGCCAAAGGTGCACGGCCGCGGCTAGTACGAAGAGCGTTACGACGACGAGCGTCAACGCGAGCGCATGGACGGCGCGATCACGCGGCGCTTGCGCCGTCGCCGTCCCGTCCTTGAAGGTCAACGGCGTCACCGGATCGCTCGCCACGATCACCGAACCGTGCTCGAGGCGCCGTTGCCTCGCGATGAGCAGGAGGTTGCTCACGACATCGGCGACCGCCGCGGTCGAGCGCAGCGCGTGATGGAGCTCACTCGCAGCGAGACGCCGGTGAAAACCGCTCGTGCACAGCAGTAAGCGATCGCCTTCGGCGAGCTCGAGGTGCAGGATACTCGCCTCGAGCGTCGGCTGTGTCCCCAGCGTCCGCGTGACCATCGTGTGGAGGTGCAAGCCGGCCGGCGCCGACGAAGAGCGCAGCTCGTCCGGGGGGAGCATCTCGATCGCGTCGTCGCTGGTTACCGCTTCGAAGGAATCGCTGCGCATCAAGTAAGCGCGCGAGGTCCCGACGTGACCGATGAACGCGTCACGGTCGACGACCAGCGCCGCGGTCACCGAAGCACCGCCGGCGACGTAATCGTCATGGCTGGCGCTTTGCGAAAACAGGCGCGAGTTCGCATACGAAAGGGCGGCAAGGACGAGTTGACGGCGCGCCGACGGAGAAGTCGCGCGCGTCGTAAAGACCCCGGCCCGCGCTTTTCTGCGCAAGAAATCGCGCAAGAACATCAGCGCCGATTGAGCGATCGACAGGCCGCGCGAGATCGAACCGAAACCGTCGGCGACGGCCAAAAGCGTTACGTTCGCCGCCAGCGCTTCCGCCAGTGCGGCATCCCCGCCGTTCTTCTGCCACACGCCCGGATGCGTACCGACCGCTACTTCCATCTCCCCACCCCGCGATAGGTGATTGTCGCCGACCCAATCTGCAGCCTGTCGCCGGGATCGAGCCGCGTTATTCCGTTCAACTTTCGCCCGTTTCGTCCCGTCCCGTTCAAGCTGCCTAAGTCCTCGACGTGGACGGCGCCGTCCCGTAGTTCGAGCCGCGCGTGGAGCCGACTGACCTGCGGATCATTCAAGACGAGGTCGGCATTGCGTCCGCGCCCGATCAGGGCCGAACGCGGGAGACGTTCGGTGCGCCGGCGTCCGGCGTGCTCGACCTCGACTTCGATCAAGCGGACGTCGTAGCCGTCCGGCTCGACCTCTTCTTCGATTTTCCCGACCCTCGGTAAGGACAACAAGAACACTGCGACCGCGGCGGAGAGGCAGAACGCCGCCAACCGCGGATCAAGCAACGGCGAGCACCCGCAGTTTCGTTTCGCCGATCACGATCGCATCGTTGGCCGACAGGCGAGCACGGCCGGCGCGCTCCCCGTTCACATAGGTCCCGTTGAGCGACCCGACATCCTCGATCGTCACCCGTCCGTCCTCCAAGATGATCCGCGCGTGCCGCCGCGAGACTTGCGGATCGTTCAGAACGACATCGTTTGCCGGGCTGCGTCCGATCGTCACTTCCCCTTCGAGCGGGAAACGACAGCCGGCCTGCGGTCCGCTTTCGACGGCCAGTTCGTAGCGCGGCGGCGGCGGCGGAACGGCATCGACGACCGCTTCGATGGTGACCGATCCCGCGACCACCTCCGCATCGGGACGGAGGACGACCGAGACCGAGCCGGTCCCGCCGCCGAGAGCCGTTCCGAGTTCGGCGAGGAGTTGTCGCCACTGCGCCTCGAGTTGTTCACGATGCGGAACCAATCGCGCAAAGTCGCTGGGATGGACGGAGACGACATAGGCGTCGCTGGGCGCCGCTTCGTATAGAGCGACCAGCTTGCGCCCGATCTGCGACGGTTCGAGTGCGCTCGGAAAGATCCGGGCGAAGGCGCGTTCGACGATGCGCGCGCAGACCGTCTCGATGCGCATGAACGGGTTCACGGCGCACGCTCGAGGACGGCGACGAAGAAGCCGTCGCGCCGATCGATCCCCGGCGGCGTCAGCGCGTCCGGGCGCGCCCGACTGAACGACGTGTGGGCCGCCAGGAAGGCGTCGACGACGTCTTCACACTCGCGCCGGTCCGTCGTGCAGACGGAGTAGACCAGCCGCGCCCCGGGGCGCAGGGCCGAGCCTGCGGCCTCGAGCATCGCTCGCTGCCCCGCCGACAAACGTGCGGGATCGTCGGGCGACTTGCGCCAGCGCGCCTCGGGTTGGCGCCCGAGGATGCCGAGCGACGAGCACGGCGCATCGAGCAGGATCGCATCGACGGCGAGATCGCGGACCTGCGTCGCGTCGCCTTCGACGACCTCGACGTTCGTATAGCCGGCCTCGGCTATCGCCCGCCGCGCGAGTGCGCACTTTCTCGGGTCGATCTCGACCGCCGTCAGACGACCGGTATTGCGCAGACGCTCCGCGATCGCAAGCGTCTTGTTCCCGCGACCGCTGCACAACTCGAGGATCGTCTCACCCGGCTGCGGCGCGAGGGCTTCGACCGCCGCAGCGGCGGATTCGCTTTGCATCGTCCAATCGTCGAAGCCGTCGATAAAACCCTCGGGCGCGCCGTGCTCGAGATTCACGAGGTCTCGGACGGTCGGCGACGCGACGGCGCGCACGCCGGCCGCGGCCAATCGTTCGATCGCCGATTGCGGCGTGAGACGGGCGGGATCGGTACGCAACGAGATGAGCGCCGGCTGATTGATCCCCGCGAGGATCCGGTCCAGCATCGGCGCCCCGAACCGCTCTTCCCAATGCTTGACGATCCAGGTCGGGAGCGAAAAGCGCGTCGCCAAATAGTCGTTGCGTGTCGGGAAATCCGACGGGAGCGGCTCGCGTCGATCCTCCGCAAGCCGACGCAACACCGCGTTCACCAAACCGGCCGTCCCCTTGTGCCCAAATTTCCGCGCCAACCCGACCGACTCGAATACGGCGGCGCGCGTCTGGACGCTTTGCATCCCGCGCAATTGATAGGCACCCAGGCGCAGAATCTCGAGGATGACGGGCGGGAGCGTCTTGGCTCGCGCGCCGACGTACGGTGCGAGATACCAGTCGAGGAGACGGCGCATCTTGATCGCACCGTAGGCGAGCTCCATCGCAAAGGCGCGATCGCGCGCGTCGATTCCGGCTTTTCGCGCGCGATAGTCGAACGCCTCGCGCGCGCCGCGTTTCGCCGGACCGAAGACGTCACGGACGACCTGGAGCGCGACCTCGCGCGAGCCGACGCGATTACTCGGCGGGCCGGAGGCTGCGTGCAAAGGCGGCTCCATCGACGACACCACGATTCGGCGGGATCACGCGCTCCAGCGCGAGCTGGCCGCTCCCGGCGTAAACCCGCACCGCGCCCTTGTCGATCCCTGCGATCTCCCCGGCGCGCGCGGGATCGCTCCGGTCGTCGATCGCGCGCGCTTGCAGCACCTTCACCGGCACCCCGGCGACGAGCGCACGGGCCGCAGGCCGCGGTGCGAACGCCCTCACACGGTCGGCGAGCTGTTTGGCAGGGAGATGCCAGTCCAGGATCATGTCATCTTTGTGGAGCGGTCGCGTGAGCGTCGCCTCGATCTCGCCGGGAGGAGCGAGGCCGGCTTGGGGGCGCCGCTGCAACGTCCCGGTCTCGAGAGCCGTGATCGCTGCTCCTAACAACGACGCTCCGAGCGCGGCGAGCCGGTCGTGGAGCTCACCGTACGTCTCGCCGGGGACGATCGGGATCTTCTCTTGCAGCACGATATCCCCCGTATCCATCCCTTCATCCATCGCAATGATCGTCACGCCGGTCTCGGTCCGTCCGTCCCGCAGGACGCCCTGTATCGGCGTCGCGCCGCGGTAGAGCGGGAGCAAGCTCGGATGGACGTTGAGGGCGACCCCTTGCCTGGGGATCGCGAGGATATCGGCCGGGATGATCTTCCCGTAAGAGACGACGACGAACAGATCGGGCTCGAGAGCGGCGAGCCGCTCACGCACCTCGCGCAAGCCCGGCGGATCGAAGACGGGGATCTGCGCGGCTTGCGCGGCTACCTTTACCGCGGTCGGCGTCGGGCGTTGCCCTCGTCCGGCAGGGCGATCCGGTTGGGTGACGACCGCGACCAGTTCGGTCCGCGCCCGCACGACCTCGAGGCTCGGGAGCGCAAACGGGCTCGTCCCGAAAAAGACGGCCTTCAGGCCTCGACCGCCTCGGCGACCTCGATCTCTTGCTGCGTGACCGCAGGCCGAACGTTCCGTGCCTTATCCGTATAGAGGATCCCGTCGAGATGATCCATCTCGTGCTGGAGGCACTGGGCGAAGAGCCCTCGGGCGTCGTACTCGACCCTCTCGGCGTTGCGATCGAGTCCGACACAGACGACGTGCTCGTAGCGCGTTACCTCGCCGATGAAGCCCGGGACCGAAAGGCAGCCCTCGATCAGCTCGACCTCACCTTCGACGAGCGTAAAACGGGGGTTGAAGATCACGAGCGGCCCATGGTGCTCGCCATCCCGGTCCTGTAAGTCGACGATGAACATCCGTTTGCTGACGCCGACCTGCGGCGCGGCCAAACCGATCCCGGGCGCCGCATACATCGTCGCGAACATATCGTCGATCAACTGCTGCGTCAGCGGATCGGTGATCTCGGAGGGCTTGTACTTCTTGGCGATCTTCCGTAAGGTCGGATGATTGTCGGTGAGGATGGTGCGCAGGTAGGCCATGATGCTTCCCCTGTATTCTACATCCGCACCGCCGACCCGGGTTGCAGGAAACCTCGGCCGACCGGCTACCGACGGGCGAGCAGGACCCTCCCTCGGATCCGCCGGCCGCGGCAGGGCGCGCTTCCCTCCGGTCGCCGCCCGCTGTCTTTAACACCCCCGGAGACGCAAGCCGCGAGGAGCATAGATGGACGACCCGAAGCGCATTCTCACGACCCACGCCGGGAGCTTACCGAGGCCGAACGCGCTGCTCGGCCTGCTGCAAGCGATCGAACGCGGAGCCCCTTACGACCGCCGCGAGTTCGAGGCCGCCGTTCGCCGGGCGGTGCGCGACGTCGTCGAGCGGCAGTGCGAGATCGGGATCGATATCGTCGACGACGGCGAGGAATCGAAGGTGAGCTTCGTCGCGTACGTCAACGACCGACTGGGCGGCTTCGAGTCGCGCGGGCTCCTCGAGCGGAGCTCGTTCGCCGGCTCGCGCGAACATCTGCAATTCCCCGAATTTTATCGAGCCGCGCAACAAGGACCGGGGACGAACGCGGGGACGGCGATCCGGCACATGGTGTGCACCGGTCCGATCACCTATGTCGGACATCGGCAATTGCAGGCCGATATCGAGAACCTCAAGGCGGCGCTGAAGGGAAAAGATGTCGTCGGTGCTTTCATCCCGTCGACCTCGCCGGCGAACGTCGAGCGTTGGCAGACCAACGAGTACTACCCGACACAGGACGAGTATTTGCTCGCGATCGCCGAAGCGATGCGCGTCGAGTACCGGACGATCGTCGAGGCCGGTTTTCTTTTGCAAATCGACGATCCGTCGCTTGCGACCTACTATACGCGCCACCCCGAAGCGACGGTCGACGAATCTCTCGCATGGGGCCGAACACGCATCGAGGTCCTCAACCACGCATTGCGGGGAATCCCGCCGGAAAAGATCCGCTACCACACCTGCTACGGGATCAACATGGGACCGCGCACGAGCGATCTCGAGATGTCGCATCTGGCGAAACTGATGCTCGAAATCAACGCCGGGGCGTATTCGTTCGAAGCGGCGAACCCGCGCCATGAGCACGAGTGGAAGCTGTGGAAAGACGTGAAGCTGCCGGAAGGAAAGCGGCTGATCCCCGGCGTCGTCACGCATACCTCGGTCCTCGTCGAGCACCCGGAATTGGTCGCCGATCGTATCGTCCGCTTTGCGGAGGTCGTCGGGCGCGAAAACGTCATCGCCGGTGCGGATTGCGGTTTCGCAACCCATCCCAGCGCGACGCCCGAGATCCATCCGACGATCGCGTGGGCGAAGCTTCGCTCGCTGGTCGAGGGCGCGCGACTCGCGAGCGAGCGGCTCTGGAAGAAGGCGGGGTGACGGGCGCGGCGCGCGGCGTGCGGTCGCGCGTCACATTTGTCCGCAGGCGCATCCCAAGCCCCTTGAGAACCCTTCGCCGGCGATGGAACAGAAAAACGAGCTCGCGCAAGAGGCACATATCCATCCGCATCGTCACGTCGACGGGACCGTCCATGCGCACGAACACAGCCACGTAGATCGGGAGCACGACGGGCCGCATACGGCGATCCCCGCCAGGCTCGAACGGCGCGGCCGGCGCGGCGAGCCGTTGGGGCCGACCCGCTCGCTGCGTCTCCCGGCGCCGCTCGACCGCTGGTTCGAAGAGCGCTTGATGCTGGAGGCGAGTCGTCCCGCAAGCGATCTCCTCGTCGAGTTGATCTACGGCGGCCTGCGCTTGCGCCAAGGCTACATGGCCGTCCATCGAAGGTCGCTCGAGCGCCTGCTCTTTCAGGGCGACGTGTCCGCCTACAAGACCTATATGCGTTGCCTCTTCGACACGTTCGGACGCGGCTACGTCGAGCACTTGGAAGCGTGGCTGCGGGCCGACGGCGTGATTTCTCCGGCCGAAGCGTCCTCGATCGGCGAAACGTCGCCGTAAGAAATACGATGTCTACAAAGTAGACGATCGAAATGTCTACAATGTAAACGATCCGGCGAGCGCCCGAGATGCTATACTCCTGAGCTGACCCTAACAGTTCATAGGAGGAGAGCTCTTGTTCGGTGTCGCCGTATTGCTCGCGATGCTCGTCGCCGCAACCACGCCTGCGTCTGCGCAAAATCGAGCGGCGATACCGGCGGCAGCCTCACCCGCACCGTGTCCGTCAGCCTCGCCGAGAGGCGGCGCCGGGCCGTCGCCGGCGCCGTGCGCAAGCCCGGAACTCAAGACGATCGGTACGACCGGCACCACCGTCGGGCGCAACGCCAACCTCGTCGGCAAGGCGATGACCGCCTCGGAAGGGACGATCAGCCAAGAACAGATCCAAACACGGCCGATCTTGCGTCCGGGCGAAGTCTTGGAGGCGATCCCCGGCCTCGTGATCTCTCAGCACTCCGGCGAGGGGAAAGCCAATCAATACTACATGCGCGGCTTTCAGCTCGATCACGGGACCGACCTCGCCGGAACGATCGCGGGCATGCCGATCAATCTACCCACCCATGCCCACGGTCAAGGCTACTCCGACATCAACTGGCTCATCCCGGAGCTGGTGAGTTACGTCGAGTACAAAAAGGGGCCGTATTACGCGGACGAGGGCGACTTCTCGACGGCCGGCGCCTACGACCTCTACTACCGCAACACGATCGCCCCGACCGTTTCCTACGGCATCGGACAATACGGCTATGACCGCCTCTTCCTGGCCGCCTCGCCCAGGCTCGGATCCGGGAATCTCCTCTACGCGCTCGAGCTCTATCACGACAACGGCTCGTTCGTGAAACCTGATGAATACCGGAAGATCAACGGTGTCCTGCGTTGGAGCCGGACGACGGCGACCACGGACTTCAACGTCACGTTGATGGGCTACCAAGGGTTCTGGAATTCCACGGATCAGATCCCGGAGCGGCTCGTCGACGCCGGCATCATCAGTCGCTTCGGTTACTTCGATCCGAGCGACGGCGGGCTGACCCACCGCTACTCGCTCTCGACCCAGTGGCGGCGCGACGACGAGCACGGGTCGACGAGGTTCGATGCCTATGCCTTCCAGTCGTTCCTCGATCTCTTCTCGAACTTCGAGTTCTACCTCAACGACGCGACCGACTATTACAACGTCACCGCGAACCCCGTCACGTGCTCGACGGTCTACTCGACCTGCAGCCCCGGACCGCAGCACGTCTCGAGCTACGTCTCTTACTGCCCGGCGAACAGCGCGGCGCCGGGGCCGGGCGGGACACCGCCGCCGTTTTCGTTCTCGTGCGGGGACCAGCGCGAACAGCTCGACAATCGAGTCGTCACCGGCTTCAACGCATCGCGCAGCTTTCAATCGCCCGCTACGACGACGACGTTCGGCGTAGGTTTACGCAACGACAATATCGCGACCGTCGGGCTCTTCTTGACCAACGCTCGGATTCGCTATCCGAACGGCACCCTGAGCGACGCCCATGTGGTCGAACGCGACGTGTTTGTCTGGGGGCAGACGCAGGTTCGTATCGGACCGAGATTGCGGCTGACCGGCGGGGTGCGCGCCGACTTCTATACCGGTAACGTCGCCGATTTCTTGGCGGCGAACTCGGGCAACCTGGCCGAGGGGATGGTGAACCCCAAATTCACACTCGCCTATGCGCTGTCGCCGCGAGCGGAACTCTACGCAAACTTCGGCGACAGCTTCCACAGCAACGATTTCCGCGGCGCCGTGCAGACGATCGATCCACAGACGCGCGCGCCCTACGACGCGACCGGCGCTCCCGTACTCCAAGTCACACCGCTCGTCCGTGCGGCCGGAGAGGAGATCGGGTACCGGCTATCACTCCCCAAATACACGGGGACCGTCGCACTCTGGCAACTGAACCTCAACTCCGAGCTCGTCTTCGACGGCGATCACGGGACGACGTTCGCCGGCGGCCCTACCGTCAGGAAGGGCGTTGAACTCTCGAATTTTTGGAAACCGACTCCCTATTGGACCTACGATCTCGACTTCGCCGACTCGAGCGCGCACTTTTTGACGAACTTCAACGGTCAAGGGACATCGGTCCCCGAATCGTTGAACGCGGTGATGTCGGCGGGGGCGACGATCGACCGACCGACGTATTCGGCGAGTCTGCGCATGCGGTATTTCGGGCCGCGCGTCCTCGATCAGGAAGGCGACGCATTCTCCAAACCCTCGCTGATCTTCAACGGTCAGGTGACGGCCAAATTCAAGAACGGCTGGAGCCTGCGCCTGGAAGGGCTGAACCTCCTCAACGCGCAGGTCGACGACATCGAGTATTACTATGCCTCGTGGCTCAAGCAGGATGCCGCCAATCCGGCGCTCGCCGCCAACCCGGCGATCAATCCGGCGCTGGGCGGTAGCGGAGTCAACGATTACGTCTTCCATCCGGCCGAGGCGCAGACGTTCCGACTGATCCTCTCGAAACAGTTCTGACCGCGGTCCGCGGCGAGCGCCCGCTTTACGCAGGATCCAACGACGTCCTACAGGATGTAGCTGCTGAGGTCGGTATTCCCCGCGATCTGCTGGAGACGGCTGCGGACGTACTCGGCGTCGATCGTGATCCGGCCCCGCTCTTCGGGAGCCTTGAAGGCGATATCCTCGACCAGTCGCTCCATCACCGTGTGCAGGCGGCGCGCCCCGATGTTCTCGGTCTGTTCGTTCACCTGCATCGCGATCGTCGCGATCTCGTGAATCGCGTCGGGAGTGAAATCGAGCTCGACGCCCTCGACCGCCAAGAGTGCCTTGTATTGGTTGATGAGCGCGTTGCGCGGCTGGGTCAGGATCGTCTCGAAGTCGGCCGCAGTCAGCGAGTCGAGCTCGACTCGGATCGGGAGACGTCCCTGCAGCTCCGGAATCAAATCCGAGGGCTTGCTCATGTGGAACGCACCGGCCGCGATGAACAGGATGTGATCCGTCTTGATCGCCCCGTATTTGGTGTTGACGGTGCTCCCCTCGACGATCGGGAGGATGTCGCGCTGTACGCCTTCACGCGAGACGTCCGGCCCGCGCGTCCCTTCGCGCCCGGCGACCTTGTCGATCTCGTCGATGAAGATGATCCCGTGCTCGCTGGCCCGCCGCAAGGCTTCACGCTTGACCGCATCTTGGTCGATGAGCTTGTTCTCTTCTTCCTCGGCGAAAATTCGGCGCGCCTCGGCGACGGTCACCCGCTTCTTCGTCCGTCGTTTCGGCAAGAGACCGCCGAGCATGTCGCCCAAATCGGCGGCACCACTCCCGTCCATCGGGCCGCCGATCACGCCGATCGGGATCGAAGGCGTCTCCTCCACGTCGATCTCGACCAAACGGACGTCGTAGAAGCCGCGCAAGATATCCTCGCGCGCCGCGTTGCGCGTCGCGTCGATCGTCTCGCGCGGCGGGGTGGGCCGTTCGGGAGGCGGGGGCTGGTGCTGGCCCTGATAGCTCGCGCCGAAAATCGACCCGAGCGTCGCAGCCAAAGGATTGGGCTGTTGCGCCGCACCCGGTGCACGCGTCTCCGGGTGCAGGAGATCGATGATCCGTTCCACGGCCGCATGATCGGCCGCCTCTTTGACCTCTTCGCGGCGCTCTTCGCGCACCATCCGGACGGCAACCTCGACGAGATCGCGGACCATCGACTCGACGTCACGCCCGACGTAGCCGACCTCGGTGTACTTCGTCGCTTCGACTTTCACGAAGGGCGCACCGGCGAGCGTCGCGAGGCGTCGCGCGATCTCGGTCTTCCCTACGCCGGTCGGCCCGATCATCAGGATGTTCTTGGGGATGATCTCCCGGCGCATCTCCTCGGGCAACTGCTCGCGCCTGTAACGATTGCGCAATGCGATCGCTACGGCTCGCTTCGCGTTGGCTTGGCCGACGATATACCGGTCGAGCTCGGCGACGACTTCTCTGGGGGTAAGCGCTTTGTTCATGCTACTTCGACGACGATATCGTCGTTGGTGTAGATGTCGATCTTCGATGCGATGCGCAGCGACTCACGCGCCAAGCTTTCCGCATCGAGATCGGTAAATTTCATGAGTGCCTGGGCGGCGGCCAGGGCGTACGGTCCCCCGCTGCCGATCGCAGCGAGCCCTTCGTCGGGCTCGATCACGTCGCCCGTCCCGCTGATGACGAGCAACTGTTCGGCCGTCCCCACGACGAGCAGCGCTTCCAAACGGCGCAGCGCTCGGTCTTGCCGCCAATCTTTCGCCAACTCGACGGCCGCGCGGGTGAGGTTGTCTTTGAACTCGTTGAGCTTCCCTTCGAACTTCTCGAGCAGGGTGATCCCGTCTGCGGCCGACCCTGCAAAGCCCGCGATGATCTTCCCCCCGGCGATTCGTCGGACTTTGCGTGCACCATGCTTCATCACGTACTTGTCGAACGTCACCTGCCCGTCGCCCGCCATCGCCAACCGCCCGTTCCGACGAACCGCGACGATCGTCGTCGACCGTATCCGTTTTCCCATCTCCCGATCATACCGGGCGAGCCTTGGAGCGGTTGCACCCCTTGGCCTCATGCGCTTTAGGCGATGGCCGGCACCGCGGGACGTGCACGAGTAGCGGCATCCCACTCCGCGATGCGCGTCAGGGCTCGTTCGGCCAGCGCCAAGCGACGCGCCCGCTTGTCCCTGATCTCCCGACCCTTGAGCGGCGGGAAGAAGGCCCAGGTTACGTTTGCCGGTTGGAAGTCCGCGCTGGTCGCGTTTTGGAGATGCGCGACGAGCGCGCCGTGGGCGGTCTCCGGGGGGACGGGGACCGGCTCCAGTCCGGCGATGACCCGTGCGGCTGCGCGCGCCGCGATGAGCCCGCACGCCGCCGCCTCGACGTAGCCTTCGGCACCGGTGATCTGTCCGGCGAACCAGATCGTCGAATGTCCCCGCAAACGCAGATCCGCGGTCAACAGGCGGGGACTGTCGATGAACGTGTTGCGGTGCATCACGCCGAAGCGAAGCCACTCGGCGCGCTCCAGGCCCGGCAGCTTCCCGAACGCTTCTCTTTGCGCGCCCCAGGTAAGCCGTGTTTGAAAACCGACCAGGTTCAGCGCGGTCCCGGCCGCGTTCTCCTTCCGCAACTGCACGACCGCGTAGGGGATCGTCCCCGTCCGAGGATCGCGTAAGCCGACGGGCTTCATCGGACCGAAGCGCAGCGCGTCGTCGCCGCGCGCCGCGAGCTCTTCGATCGGCAAACAACCTTCGAAGTAGGGGACCCTTCCGCTTGCCGAATCGCGTTCGAAGTCTTTGGGTTCGTGCTTGGGGAGCGTCCGCAGATCCTCGACGAAGCGCAGGTACTGCTGTCGATCGAGCGGGATGTTGAGGTAGTCGTCCCCGTCGCCTTTGCCGTAGCGCGACTTGCGATACATCTGCGATTCGTCGATCGAATCGGCCGCCACGATCGGCGAGGCGGCATCATAGTAGTGCAGACGCCTTCCGACGAGCGCGTCGATCTCGGCCGCCAGCGCCTCGGAGGGTAGCGGGCCGCAGGCCACGATCACCGGGACGCCGCGGGGAATCGTCGTGACCTCGCTGCGCCGGATCGTCACCCGCGGATGCGCCGTCAGCCGCGCCTCGACCAGCTCGGCGAAGCGCTCGCGATCGACCGCCAGCGCCGCCCCGGCCGGGACCGCCGTTTCGCGCGCCGCGGTGACGATGAGGGACCCCAGCCTGGCCAACTCCTCCTTGAGCAAGCCGACGGCATTCTCGAGTGCGGCGCCGCGCAAGGAGTTGCTGCAAACGAGCTCGGCCAGCCTATCGGTTTTGTGGGCCGGCGAGCGACGCGTGGGACGCATCTCGTAAAGCACGACGTCGACGCCGCACAGGGCCGCTTGCCAGGCGGCCTCGCACCCGGCGAGCCCGCCGCCGACGACGACCAGCTGTTCCTTAACCGACCCCTGCGTGTTCACGATCCTCTTCGAGCGAGACTTCGTCGGTCTGGGCCGCCGACCCGATCGCCGAGGTATCGTGCGTTTTGTCCGCGCTGCATTCGAAGGTCAGCTCGCCCCCCCGGCGCGTCTTCGCGACGACGTACGAACCGCATACCGGGCACGGCTCGGGGACGACTCGATCCCAGGAGACGAAGTCGCAGTTCGGATAGTTCGAACAACCGTAGAACGTCCTTCCTTTGCGGGATTTCCGCTCGACGATCTTCCCCCCGTCTTTGGGACAGAGCGCACCGGTCTCTTTGAGGATCGGGCGGGTCGTCTTGCACTCGGGATACCCCGTGCATGAGATGAAGCGACCAAACCGGCCGGTCTTGATCACCATCGGGCGGCCGCAGTTCGGGCAGATCTCGTCGGTCGGCTCGTCCTTCATCTCGACCTTCGGCAACCTGCGTTCCGCCTCGGCCAGATCCCGCTCGAAGGGACCGTAGAACTCCTGGAGGACGGCGACCGCGTTTTTCCAGTCGTCGGACGGATTCTCTTCGATTGCGTCGAGCTTTTGCTCCATCGTCGCGGTGAAATTGACGTCGACGATCGCTTTGAAATGCTCGGCGAGCAGGTCGTTGACCGCGATCCCGATCTGGGTCGGATGGAACCTCCGATCGATCTGCTCCACGTAGCCGCGTGCCTGAATCGTCTCGACGATCGTACTGTAGGTCGAGGGGCGGCCGATCCCGTTCTCCTCGAGCGCCTTCACGAGCGACGCCTCGGTGTAACGGGGCGGCGGCTCGGTGAAGTGTTGTCTGGGGCGCAATCCCCGATTCTCGAGGATCTCCCGCTCTTCGAGCGCAGGGAGCGTCGGCCGGCCCTTCGCCGAGCCGTTTCGACCCGCACCGTTGCTCGCCGCTCCCTCGCCCTCGCTTGCGTCCTCGTCGCGCGCTTCTTCATAAACCGCCGTGAAGCCGGCGAATTTGAGGACGCTCCCGGTGGCGCGGAAGAGATACCCTCTCGTCCGGCCTTTCGCCTCGATCTCGACGGTCGTCTGATCGTAGACCGCGGCGGCCATCTGTGAGGCGACGAACCGCTCCCAGATCAGCTTGTAAAGCCGCAGCTCGTCGCGCTTGAGGAACGGTGCGACGCTCTCGGGCGTCCGCTCGACCGAGGTCGGGCGAATCGCTTCGTGCGCGTCCTGAACGCCTTCGCGCTGTTTGAACGTCTTCGGGCCGCCGTAGTAGCTCGGCCCGAAGGTCGACTCGATGAAGCCCTTCGCGGCAAGGCGCGCCGAATCGGCGACACGGGTGGAGTCGGTCCGCATGTAGGTGATCAGCCCCTGCGTCCCGGCCGGTCCCAAGTCGACGCCCTCGTAGAGCGCTTGGGCGAGCTGCATCGTTTTACGGACGCGGAAGCGGAGCTTACGTGAGGCCTCTTGCTGCAGTGTCGAGGTCGTGAAGGGGGCGGGCGCATTGCGGCGCTGCTCGCGCTTCTTGACCGACCTGACGACGAACGATGCGCCCTCGAGGTCGGCGACGATCGCATCGGCGGCCTGGCCGCTGGGGATCTCCGCCTTCTCGCCGTCGATCAGTCCGAGTTCGGCCAGGAACGACGGGGTGCCGTCGACCCGTTTCGCGAGCTCCGCGGTGATCGTCCAGTATTCGCGGGGGACGAACGCCTCGATCTCGCGCTCGCGATCGACGATCAGCTTGACCGCGACCGACTGCACGCGCCCGGCGGACAGGCCGCCGCGGACCTTGGACCAGAGCAGCGGCGAGATCTTGTAGCCGACCAGCCGATCGAGGATCCGCCGCGCCTGTTGCGCGTTGACCCGCGGCATATCGATCTTGTGGGGATGCTTGAGCGCCTCGAGGGCCGCTTCTTTGGTGATCTCGTGCAGCTCGATGCGCTTGGGGTTTTCGAGCTTCAGGAGTTGGGCCAGATGCCACGCGATCGCCTCGCCCTCGCGGTCCGGGTCGGTCGCGAGATAGACGTCGCTCGCGCCGCGCAGCGCCGACTTGAGCTCCTTGATGATCTCCCCTTTCCCTTTTATGGTGAGGTACTTCGGGGTGAACTCGTGCTCGACGTCGACGCCCAGCGTGCTCTTGGGCAAATCGCGCACGTGACCGACGGAGGCCTTTACGACGTATCGCGCCGGCAAGAATTTTTTGATCGTTTTCGCTTTCGTCGGCGATTCGACGATGATCAGTGGCTTCGCCACAAGCTCCCCCTGGCTGGTCTCTCCCCCCGGCCGGGGCCGGGGAAAACGCCCTTAGTATACTCTGGCCGTCAAGCCGGTGTCGAATCGCCGGCTCCCCCGACCGCGCGTGCGGGCCCGATCCGGCCGCCCGCTATTTGGCCGATCGAGGGCCCCGCGAGCGCAGCATTTGTATGCCTCGCGCCTCTTATTTGCACGCTTGAGTTGCATATTTTTCCAACACGGTGTACGATGCAGCCAGTGCGTTGTGCAAAGACGACGCTTCCATTTTTCGAGTTCGTCTTTTCGATGACGAGGAGGACGGAATGGAATCAGATCAGGACGCGATGACGCCCCCGATGGGTGAGGCTCCGGGCGGCGCTCGCAAGAAATCGCGTCGGAAAAAAACGACCCGAAAGAAGGCGCCGGCAAAGAGAGGCGCGGCCAAAAAGGGCGGCCGCAAAAAGGCCGCCGGGCGGAAAAAGGCGGCCAAGAAAGGCGGTCGCAAGAAGGCGGCCGGACGGAAAAAGGCCGGCGGCCGCAAGAAGGCCGCATCGCGCAAAAAGACCGCCGGACGCAAAAAGGCGCGTAAGAAGGCATAGCATTCGATCCCGCTCTTAAGAACGAGCGACCGCTTCGCGGTCGCTACTTTTTTTTCGTCGGGACGGCGGGTCCGGGAGCGATCTCCGGCGCGACCCCGCCGTGTTCTTCGACCCAGTGACAGGCCGCAAAATGTCCGCCTCCGTAGTCGCGGAAGACCGGCTCTTCACGAGGGCACCGCTCGAATGCGATCGGGCACCGCGTGTGAAAGCGGCACCCCGACGGCGGGTTCACCGGCGAGGGGACGTCCCCGCTCAGCACGATGTGCCGGCGGCGGCGTTCGACCGATGGATCGGGGACCGGGATCGCCGAGAGCAAGGCTTGCGTGTAGGGGTGGAGCGGGTTCTCGTAGAGCTCATCGCGAGCCGCGAGCTCGACGATCTTTCCGACGTACATCACCGCGACCCGCGTCGAGATGTGGCGGACGACCGAGAGGTCGTGCGCGATGAAGAGATAGGTGAGGCCGAGGCGGCGCTGCAGGTCCTCGAGCAGATTGATGACCTGGGCTTGGATCGAGACGTCGAGCGCCGAGACCGGCTCGTCGGCGACGATGAACTTCGGCCCGACGGCAAGGGCGCGCGCGATCCCGACGCGCTGGCGCTGCCCCCCGGAGAACTCATGCGGATAGCGGTTGGCGTGATAGGATTCGAGCCCGACCATGTGGAGGAGCTCGCGGACGCGCTCCTCGGCGGCTTTGCCCCGCGCGAGGTTATGGATCGCAAGCGGTTCCTTGATGATGGCGCCGATCGTCATGCGGGGATTCAGCGAAGCGTAGGGATCCTGAAAGATGATCTGCATCTCTTTGCGCAACGCCCGCAACTGGCGCCGGCCCAGCTTGAGGACGTCGCGTCCTTCGAACCTGACCTCGCCGCGCGTCGCCGGCGTCAGCCGCAAGATCACCCGACCGATCGTCGTCTTCCCCGAACCCGATTCTCCGACCAAGCCCAGCGTCTCGCCGCGCCGGATCGAAAAGTCGACCCCGTCGACGGCACGAACGTCGGCCACATGCCGTGAGAACAGACCCGCACGAATCGGAAAGTATTTGTGGAGGTCGCGGACGACCAGGAGCTCGTCGCCGTTCATACACCGCGCGGAGCCGAGGCCACCGGTTTCGTCCGGTACTCGGCGGTCCGTTCATCGTAAAGGAAGCACCGCGCGACGTGGCCGTCTCCGAAGTCATAGATGCCGACCGGCTCGTCGCAGATCGCCATCCGGTAGCGGCACCGCGCGGCGAACGCGCAGCCGGGTGGGACGCGCAGGAGGTTCGGCGGCTGTCCCTCGATCGGGACCAAGCGCCGCCGGCCCCGCTCATCGAGCCGCGGCAGCGATTCGAGCAGGCCGATCGTGTACGGATGCTTCGGATCGTGAAAAATTTGCTCGGCCGTCCCGTACTCGACCATGTTCCCGGCATACATGACCAGGACGTTCCGGCACGTCTCGGCGACGACGCCGAGATCGTGCGTGATCAGGATGATCGCCGTCCCCAGCCGTCCCTGCATCTCGTTCATCAGCTCGAGTATCTGCGCCTGGATCGTGACGTCGAGAGCGGTCGTCGGCTCGTCGGCGATGAGGAGGGCGGGATCGCAGGTCAGCGCCATCGCTATCATCACGCGCTGCCGCATCCCGCCCGAGAATTGGTGCGGATAGTCGCGAACCCGACGCTCGGGCGCAGGGATGCGGACCAAACGCATCATCTCGACGGCCCGGTCGAGGGCGTCGCGGCGCGAAAGGCCCAAGTGCAAGCGCGCGGCTTCGGCGATCTGCTCGCCGACGGTCAAGACCGGGTTGAGCGAGGTCATCGGATCCTGAAAGATCATAGCGATGTCCTTGCCCCGGATCCGGCGCATCTGGGCCTCCGTCTTCTGGAGCAAATCCTCGCCTTTGAAGAGGATCTGACCGCCCTCGATCCTCCCCGGCGGTGAGGGGATGAGGCGCATGATCGAGAGCGCATTGACGGATTTCCCCGATCCCGACTCGCCGACGATCCCAAGCGTAGAGCCCGCCTCGATGCAGTACGACAGCCCGTTGACCGCGCGCACGATTCCGTCGTCGGTCGCAAAGCTCGTGCGCAGTTCCCGGACGGCTAAGAGGGGCTCCCGCCCAGGCTCAGCGCCCCCCATGTCGTGCGTCAGATCCCCGAGATCGAAATGATGGTTGCGACCACGACGTATGCGATCGCAACGAGCGCGGTGAAGCGCGCGATCTGCCCTTCGATCCCGAGCCGGCCGCGATAGGCCGATTCGACTCGCCCGCCGATCGTCCCGGTCAACCCTTCTTGACGCGTCGTCTGTACGGCCAACAGGATGATGAGCAGAAGCGCGGCGCCGATGAAGATCCCGGCGAACAGGTGCGTGAGCCACGGCAGATGCTGCGCCAGCGGCGTCTTGGGCGCGACCGGGAAGGTGAACTGCTGAAGTTGCTGCGCCGTCGCCGGGTTCAGCGTCGCGACGGCGGAGGGTTGAGCGGCCGGCGTCGCAGCGGCCGGGACGATCGGGGGAGCGGGCATCGCGGGCGATTATATCATGTCGCCAGCGCCGCCGTCACGCCGCGGACGCGGGCGGCGAGCGCCTGCGCCTCGAGACCGAACTGGGCGCGTTGCTTCTCTTGCTTGTCATGCTGAACCAGCACGTTGGTGACGCCGAGCCGATCGACCGGGATCCTCAACTCATGATCGTTGCAGAACTCCAAGACGGCCGAGCCGAAGCCGCCGTCGAGCGAGTGCTCCTCGAGGGTGATGAAGCGCCGGTGGTCGCGCGCCAACTCGGCGAGCAGCGACTCGTCGAGGGGTTTGACGAAGCGCGCATTGACGACCGTCGGCCGAATCCCCTCCGCCTCCAATAGCTCATACGCGTCGAGCGCGACGTCGCAGGTATTCCCGAGTGCGATGATCGCGACGCCGCTCCCGGTTCGAAGGACCTCGGCGCGTCCGTGTTCGAGCGGGGCCGGGGGATCGAGATGCTTCCCGCTCGTGCTCCCGCGCGGATAGCGGATCGCCACGGGCCGGCCGAGCGCAAGGGCGTGGCGCAGCATCGGATACATCTCCTCCTCGACTCGCGGCGCCATGATGACCATGTTCGGCAGCGTGCGTAGATACGCGACGTCGTAGAGTCCCATGTGCGTCGGGCCGTCGTCGCCGACGAAGCCCGCCCGGTCCATGCAAAAGACGACCGGCAGCTCTTGGACGACGACGTCGTGGACGACCTGATCGTAAGCGCGCTGTAAGAACGTCGAGTAGATCGCGCAAACCGGCCGCAGACCCGCCGTCGCCGCACCGGCCGCAAAGCAGACGGCGTGCGCCTCCGCGATCCCGACGTCGAAGTATCGCTCGGGGAAGCGCTTCGCGAATTTCGCCAGCGCGGTCCCATCGGGCATCGCAGCGGTGATGCCGATGACGCGCGGGTCCTCTTCGGCGCACTTGATCAGCGCATCGGCGAAAACGGCGGAAAACGTCGGGCGCGGCGACTTCTTGAACTCGACCTTCCCGTTCGCGTGCGCGTCGAACGGACCGACCCCGTGGAACGTCCGCGCGTCGCTCTCGGCCGCCTCGTAGCCCTTCCCTTTGATCGTCTTGACGTGCATCAGGACGGGCCCTTGGATCTTGCGGGCGTTCGAGATCACGTCGACGAGCGTCCCGTAGTCGTGGCCGTCGATCGGGCCGATGTACCGGAACCCGAGCTCTTCGAAGATGACGGCGAGCTTCGGCTCGTCGGTCAGCATCCGCATCGTCATCTCCTCGGCCGTCGAGAGTGCCTTGCGGGCCGTCTTCCCGAGCGGGAGGCGGCTGAGGATGCTCTTGGTCTTTTCGCGGGCCGAGTTGAAGAACGGCTTGCTGCGCAGCGTCCCCAGATACTTGTCGACCGCTCCGACGTTGGGTGCGATCGACATCTGGTTGTCGTTGAGGATGACGATGAAATTCGTCTTCATCTCGCCGGCGTTGTTGAGGCCCTCGAAGGCGAGACCTCCGGTCAACGCTCCGTCGCCGAGAACCGCGACGACGGTCCAATTCTCGCCCGCGAGGTCACGCGCTTTGGCCATCCCCAGCGCCGCCGAGACGGACGTCGAGGCGTGCCCCGCCCCGAAGCAATCATAGATCGACTCGCTGCGCATCGAGAAACCGGAGATCCCACCGCCTTGCCGCAGGGTGTGGAAGCGGTCTCTGCGTCCGGTGAGGAGCTTGTGAACGTAGCTTTGATGGCTGACGTCCCACACGATGCGATCGCGCGGAAGATCGAGGACGGTATGCAAGGCGAGGGTCAGCTCGACGACGCCCAGATTCGGCGCCAGGTGCCCCCCGTTTTTTGCGCACGTCGCGACCAGAACGTCACGGATCTCCTTGGCGAGGACGTCGATCTCGGCGCGGCTGAGCGCGGCGACGTCCGCCGGACTGTCGATACGTTCTAAGACCATCGACGCGTATTGTTGGCCTTCGAGGCCGGTGGACCCTTATTTTGAGCTTAAGGGCTCCCCTCGAACAGGACTTTGCGGCGCGGCGGCCTATGCAGCCCGCAGTGCAGCCGCAGCCCGTCCTCACCCCGGTAACGCCACGGCGCATCCCCGGGACCCGCCGCCGTCGCGTCCTCACCGAGACCGCGCGCATCTTCTCGACGGTATGTAACCCGTTTCTCGCGGCGCTTGCGCTCTTCGTCATCCTAGCGCACGCCCGGTCGTCGTCGGTGACCGAGTTTTGGACGCTCGCCTTCGCGAGTGTCTTTTTCACCTCGATCGGGCCGATGCTCTTCGTTTTTTGGCTCTACTGGAGCGAACGGATCACCGATCTCGACATGTCCATCCGCGCCGAACGACAGCACGTCTTCGGCGCCTTCGTCGTCTTCTCGGTGCTTGGGACGGCGATGCTCGCCCTGATCCACGCGCCGACGATCATCATCGCCTCGATGGCCGCCTACACGGCCAATGCGTGCATCGTCATGCTGATAACCCGGGCGTGGAAGATCAGCACGCACGCGCTCGGCATCACGGCTCCGCTGATCACGCTCCTGGTCCTCTACGGTTGGCAGCCCTTGCCGTTCTGCGTCCTCATCCCGATCGTCTGCTGGGCGCGGGTCTACTTGGGATCGCACACCGTGGGGCAAGTCGTGATGGGGGTCGCGCTCGCAACCTTCTCGACCCTCCTATTCTTCAAGCTTTTCGGGCTTATCTAAGGGCTCGCTAACTGACCAGGGCGTATCCCGTCACGTCGGCACCGCTCTCGCCCATGATCGCTCGGATCGAGGCGGCAAACGCCTTCGGATCCCCGGTCGTGACGTAACGGACGCGGCCCGCTCCGGGCTCGAAACCGTGCCTGCGCACCAACGCTTCGGCACATTCGGCATGCGCGACCGCGGGATCGATCCGCGGCACCCGCGTGCCGTAGAGCTGCGCGAACTCCGGCTCGAGGACCGGAAAGTGCGTGCATGCCAAAACCAATGCCTCGATCTCCGCTGAGAACGGGGCACAGGCGGCCCGAATCGCCGCGAGGACGGGGACGCCGCTCGCTCCCGCCTCGACGAGCGGGACCAATGCCGGCGCGGCTACCTCTTCGACTCGGGCGCCGGGGACGCGGCGCAGAATCGCACGGGTGTAGGCCCGGGTCCGGACGGTCGCGGTCGTCGCCAACACGCCGACGTGGACGGCGCCGCTCCGTTCGACCGCGATCGCGGCCGATTCGATGAGGTCGAGGATGACCGCACGGGAAGGCGGCCAGCCGCGCTGGGATGCGATCCCGCATGAGGTGTTGCAGCCGACGACGATCGCGTCGACGCCGGCGGCGTTGAGGAATGCGATGTTCCCGCGGATTAGGCGCGCGAGCTCATCGGGACTCCGGTCGCCGTAGGGGACATGCGCCTGATCGGCGAGGTACAGAAAATCGTGCTCGGGCAGACGCTCACGCAGCCGCTTGAGGATCGTCAGCCCACCGACACCCGAATCGAAGACGCCGATCATCGGGGTAGCGCTCCACTCCAGCCCCCGCGTCCCCCGACCTCGGTTCGTGGTCTCCAAGCCGCCGGGCCCGGCGGCCTGCTCCTCATAACACCGCTCCCCTCGCCGGCCGCCGTACCTTCACTCTTCACCCGACATCGAACTCTGCGAGGGGACGCTGGTCGGGGAGCCCGCGTAGTCTGCGATGCCGTCGGCGATCCCCTCGGCGACGTTCTGCAGGAAGGCGGGATTTTTGAGTTTCGCGGCGTCCTGGGGGTTGGAAAGGAAGGCCGCCTCGACCAGGACCGCAGGCATCGTCGTGTGCCGCACCACGTAGAAGTTCTCACGGCGCACGCCGTCGTCTTTGGTCCCGAGCAGGCTTATGAGCCGGCGCTGCACCGCGGCCGCGAATTTCACGTCGTTCGGCTTGTAATAGTACGTCGTTGTCCCGCTCAGCACCGGTGACGTAAAACTGTTGATGTGGATCGAGACGAAGAGCCGCGCCCCGGCGTTGTTCGCGATGTCGCAGCGGCCTTGGAGCTCGGTGCGCGCATCGTCGTTGGGGGCGACGACGTCGACGTCGCGGTCGCGGGTCATCTTCACCAGCCAGCCCCGACTGACCAAGATCGCGCGCAACCGGTTGGCGATGTCGAGCGTCAGATATTTTTCGACCAACCCGTTGTGCATCGCCCCGGTATCGCTCCCGCCGTGTCCGGGATCGATCACGATGAGCCGCGGGTTCGAACCGGGCGGGGGAGGCGCAGGACTCCCGAACTTCCATGGCTGCGGCGAGGGTACCGCACCGACGACCGTCCCGATCTGACCGCTCCCGGAGACGGCGAGTGCCGTCTCGATGACGTTCTGGACGGTGATCGTCGCGCCGTCGTCGCTCGGCTCGATGCGGACGGCGCGATCCCCATTGAGCGTGAAGGCGATGCGTACCACCGGGACCGGTCCGGGGACGAGCTGACGGACGCGGACCGACTGGACCGCCGGAAGATCGAGACGCTGCTCGATCGGCGCGCTCGAGAGCGAGACGTTATGAAAATCGACGTACCAGCGGTTGTCTGCGAGGCGATGCCAATCGTACAGCGCAGGGCCGGTGAGGGAGACGCGGACGATCGCACCCTCGTCGTTCGGGACGACGTCCACGGCGGTCATCGTCGCCGGCCCCTGCGTCGCGCTCGGCGCCGGGGCGCCGAACCCCGGTTGTCCCGGGAGGGGTGCGGGTGTAAAGAGCGGAGCGGCCGAGACGAGCGGTGCCGGCGTGACCGCGGTGCTCGGCAGCGGGGCGCGTGCGATAGGCTGCTGGACCGCCGTCCCCGACCATTCGGCGGGGATCGGCGTCCCGGCGAGCGAGATGCTCTGCGGTGCGAAGGCGATCGTCACCTCGTTCGGCGCATTCGACGGATACATCGCGTGTATCGAGAGCGCCGCGCCGTCGAAGGTCACCGTCGTCGTCGGATTGCGCGTCGTCCCCGAAGAGCTGATCTCGACGGCCGAAAGCGAGGCGGTGAGCAGCTGTCGCGTCGCCGGGAGCGGCGATCCGACGCCGGCAAACGCGAGGGTGACCCGCTCACTGGTCTCCGCGACCTTCTTGAAACGCAGCGGCGTCGCGCCGCGCAAGGTCACGATCGTCCGCGGCCCGTCCTGACGGACGTCGAGCGCCGCGAGCTGTGGCTGCAGCACGACGTCGGGACCATCGCTGATCGGCTCGACGAACAGCGCCCGCGCCAGCGTCGTAAATGGGATGTAGGGATCGCCTCCCTCGATGTACGGAGCGAACGGCGCCCGGGCGGAGCTGGGACCGACCCGATACCGGGCGTCGCCGATCGTGAAGGCGATCGTCCGGCGGTCGGCCGTGGTGATGATGACATAGCGCTCGCCAGGCTGCCATGCGGTCGTCGCGCCGAGCCTGTTCAGGAACCCGATCAGCCCCGGATCGTGGATCGAGACGGCGACTTCTCCGCCGACGTCGACCGGATGGGCGAGGATCAGCCGAGTCCCCGCAAACCAGAAACTCGGTAGATCCGCGGCGGCGCCGCGGACCGGACCGAAGACGGCCGATAGTGCGATCATCGCGCCGAGAAGCGCGTTACCAGCTCGAGCGCGTAAGCGGTTCATCGAGCTCAAAGTGACCTCCAGGAAGGGTTGGAATGCGGGCGCCGTCGACTCGGATCGTAACGGACGTGATGTGGACGCCGGGTAACCCCGTCATCGTCCACACCAGCGACTTGAACGCGGCTCCTTCGGCAAAGCTCCCGCCGGCGAGGCCCTCGACTTCTTTAGAGATATCGACATCTGCGGTCGAGCCGTTGATCGTCACCCCGAGCACGTGCGTCCCCGGCGGGAAACGAACGGCGTCGGTCCCCGCAGGTGGTCCCGCAATCGCTTGCGTCGCAGCGTAAAATGCGACGCTTTGAGGATCACGCGCGGGACCAAGCGAGACCGTCCACGGAACCTCCGTCGACCCGTCGAGCTTTGTATAGTACACGGTGATATGATCCGCCGCCGACGTGGTCCGATGGGTATAGACCCACCATCCCGCAGCAATGGCGACGACGAAAAGCGCCGCAAGAGCGATCGATCGCCCCATTCTCACGGGAATAGTTCTTCTACTTTGATACCCTACATCCGCTTCGCGCATGCAATCCTCTTTGCGGTCGTATCGCTCGTCCCGCTCCTGGTTGCACCGGCTCACGCGGCCGGCTCGATCGGGATCGGCGATCTCCTGGATCTCGAGTTCGGCTACGATACGCTCACGACGCAATACTATCGGCACACGAGCGCACAACAAATCGCCGACGGAGCACGGACCGGGATCACCGCGTACTTGATCAGTCGCGGGATCGCTGATCCGCTCGTCCCGCCGATCCGCCCCGTCCGTAACGACGCGCTCAAGGGGATCGAGCGGGCCGTGGCGAGCGTCCTGCTCCGTTACGGCAAACGCGTCGAGACCCGGGCTCTGGTCTACGCCGCGCTCTCGGGCGAAGTCGCCGCCGTACGCGATCCCTACACGACGTTCTTTACCCCGAGCCAATATCGCGCGTTCAACCGGTATCTCGACGCACCGCGATTCGCCGGGATCGGCGCCGTCCTCAGCGAGGACCCGACCGTCAAAGAACCGCGTATCGACGACGTCGTTCCGAACAGTCCGGCCGAGCGTGCAGGGATCGTGCCGGGCGATCTCATCGCCCGCATCGATGGAAAGCCGACGCAGGGCCTCGACGTCGATACGATCGCCAAGCTGCTCCGTGGGCCGGCAGGGACGCGTGTGACGATCGAGATCGTCCGCAACGGGAACCCCCGGCCGCCGATCGTCCTCAAGCGGGCCCTCATCGATCCCCCGACCGTCTACGCACGGATGTTGCCGAACGCGATCGCTTACCTCAAATTGACCGTTTTCGGCGGGACGACCGGCGACGAGCTACGCCGCGCGATCCAACGGGTCGATCGCCAAGGTGCGCGTGCCTACATCCTCGACCTGCGCGACAACGGCGGCGGCTACGAACAGAGTGCCGTCAAGGTTGCGGAAGCCTTCATCGCGACGGGTCCGATCCTGACCATCGAAGAGCGCGGCGGTCACCGGACGGTGGTCTCGGCCGACGGGAAAGCCCTCGCCCGCAAGCCGCTCGTCGTTTTGGTGAACGGCAACACCGCTTCCGCATCGGAGATCGTCGCCGGCGCGATTCAAGACGACAGGCTCGGGACGATCGTCGGTGAGCGAACGTATGGAAAAGGCTTGGTGCAGTCCGTTTTCCCCCTCCCGGACGGCGCCGCGCTGAAGGTGACGACCGGGCGCTACTTCACCGCACGCGGTCGCGACGTCGACAAGGTCGGGATCGAGCCCGACGTCGTCGTGGCGGAGCCCCGAGGATCGCAGTACGGCGATCCACGCCGTGATCCTCAGCTTGCGCGCGCGATCGAGCTATTGACGCCGAGCTAGCCTCTCCCGCCGGCGAGCCTGCTGATCAGCTCGTCGGCCGGAAAATTCCTCTTCAGCGCGCCGTACTTCACCGCCACGTCGATGTTCGGCTGAAGGAGCGCGCCGTTGAGGACCGTGCCGTAGGTCACCCGGGTGATCCTTTCGAGTTGCTCGACCGTCAAGCGGGTGTGTCTGGCGAGGATCTCGGCCGACTCGCGATGGTGGCTATTCGCCCACACCGCGGCCTTGCGCATCACCGCGATGAACTTTTTCGTCTCATCGGGGTGCGCCTCGATCCAATCTCTGGTCGTGAACCATACCGAGGGCAAGAAGTTCGGCGAGACCGCGTTCATCGCGCTCGCGAGGAGCCGCAGCGAGTCGCCGGGCTTGCCGAGGTTCGGATCGCCCAGCGCATCGAGTCCGGCCGCATCGACGCGACCGGCACGGATCGCCGCGGCCATCTCGGTCAGCGGCAATTCGACGAAACGGACCTTCGAAGAGTCGCCGTCGTGCGAATCGATCCAGGCGCGAATCGCGAAATGGATGATGTTGTTCAAGCCGCTGACCGCGACCGTCTTCCCTTCGAGATCCTTCCCCGTGCGGATCGGTGAGGAAGCTTGCACGCACAGCAACGCCGCGGTCGGTGCGCTTGCGATGTGGAGATTCGCCGGTGCGATGACCTCGAACGGTATTCCCCGTTCGTGCGCGACCGCGATGGTGATGAAGTTCGAATAGCCGATGTCGACCGCCCTCGAGGCGACCGCGGCCGAGATCGCGCCTCCGTTCGTGATCGGCGTCACCTCGACGTTGAGGCCGACCTGCCTGAAGTAACCCAGATCCTGCGCGTACCAGACCTGCGCCGAGATGTCGCCGGGGATCGCTGCGACTTTGATCGTAACGAGCCGTTGCGCGCCGGCGGGTCGTGCGGCGGGACCAAAGGCGGCCAGCGCCAAAACGCAGGCGGCGACGCAAAGGCGGCGGAGAACTAGGCAGGGATGTCGCAAACCGATACCTCCGCGTCTCAATAGGGCAGGCATGGCGAGAACGCCTCCTCGTACGCGGGTCTTTCGGCTCCGTCGCCGGTTCGCGGCACCGCAAAGAAGAGCATCGACCGGCGGCGGAGTACAACGTCTGAAACGACCGGGGAACCGCCCAACGATGAAACAGCGTATCGACTACAGGGCCATTGCACCGGAGGCGACCCGCGGATTTCGCCAAGCCGGCGCCGACGCGCGGGCAAGCGGGCTCGAGCCGGGACTCATCCAACTGATCGACGTGTTGGCCTCGCAGCTCAACGGCTGCGCCTACTGTCTGGACATGCACGTCCGCGAGGCCAAAGAACTCGGCGAGACCGACGAACGCCTTCACCTGGTCGGCGTCTGGCGCGAGGCGGACTGCTTCACCGAGCGCGAGCGCGCCGCGTTTGCCTGGACCGAGGCCGTTACGAAGCTCGCCGAGACGGGCGTCCCCGACGACGTCTACGAGGCGGCACGAAAGCAGTTCTCGGAGCTCGAGTTGACGTATCTCACCGTCGCGATCGCGGCGATCAACGCCCATAACCGGATCAACGTGGCGTTTCGTACTCCGGTCGGATCGAAAGGACCGGCACCGGTAAGCCGCTAGCTCAAGTCTTCGATTCGAATCCGGGCGTACTCGGGACGAACCGTCGGCAGGCACAGCACCTCGGCGAGCGCGGCGTCGAAATTTCGCTCCCGGGTGCGGTGCGTGACGATCACGATATCGGTCTCGTTTTCTTCGTCGCCGGCACCCTGCTGGATCATCTTGTCGATCGAGATGTCCGCATTGGCGAGCGTACGGGCCAAATCGGCGAGGACGCCGACTTGGTCGACGACCCTGACCCGCAAATAATAAGCCGTCTCCACCTCGGCCATCGGGACGATCCGCGTGTCGGCCAGCGCCTCGGCCTGGAAGGCAAGATATGGGACGCGCTCCTCGGGCTCCGCTTCCATCAACCGGGTCACTTCGATGACGTCGGCGATCACGGCCGAGGCCGTGGGCTCCGACCCTGCGCCGGCACCGTAATACATCGTGACGCCCGCCGCGTCGGCTTTCACCAAGATCGCATTCATCGCGCCCTCGACGCTGGCGATCAATCGTTCCGACCGGACGAGGGTCGGATGGACGCGCAGCTCGATCCCCCCGGGGACTCGTCGCGTGATCCCCAAGAGCTTGATGCGATAGCCGAGCTCTTCGGCGTAGGCGATGTCCTTGTCGGTGAGCTTGGTGATCCCCTCGACGTAGGCGCGCTCGAACTGGACGGGGATACCGAAGGCGATCGCCGAGAGCAGCGTCAGCTTGTGCGCCGCATCGATCCCTTCCACGTCGAACGTCGGGTCGGCTTCCGCATAACCCAAGCGCTGCGCCTCTTTGAGGACCTCGTCGAACGACAGCCCTTTGGCGCGCATCTCGGAGAGGATGAAATTGCTCGTCCCGTTGATGATCCCGGCGATCCACTCGATCCGATTAGCCGCCAGCCCCTCGCGCAAGACGTCGATGATCGGGATACAAGCCGAGACGGCGCCCTCGAAGGCGACCATTACGCCGCGCTTGCTCGCCGCCTCGAAGATCTCGTTCCCGTGAAGAGCGAGCAGCGCTTTGTTTGCGGTCACGATGTGTTTGCCGTGATCGATCGCGGCGAGGATGAGCTCCCTGGCGGTCGTCGTCCCGCCGATGACCTCGACGATGATATCGACTTCGGGGTCGCCCACCGCCTCGAACAGGTCGCTGCGTACCGGGATCTTCGCCCCGACCACCGAGCGGGCGCGTTCGATATTCCGTGCGCCGACCCAAGCGATCTCGATGCGCCTTCCGGCACGCCGGGTAATCTCCTCGCGATTGCGCTCGAGGACGTGAAACGTTCCGCTCCCGACGGTTCCAATCCCGAGGAGCCCTACCTTGATCGGTCTCATCGAGGGACTCTTTTCGTGCCTTTCACGGTCGATCATGCGTCGGCGGACTGGGCCGGGCGAACCGCGCCGTGGGCGCTCGTCTTGAGCGGCTCTTCCTTTAATAACAAGCCCAGGCCGATGCCCAGCAGCGCGATCGCGGCCGCGACGAGGAAGGCGACGTGAAAACCGCCGACGAGCGCTCCGATGATCGCCGCCTCCTGCCCGGCAGGGAGATGTGTCAGCCCCGCCCTTCCGCCGCTGAACAACGCCGCCCGTGCAGCCTCCATCCCGCTTCCATGCACCTCCCCGGACATGACGCCCAAGATGATCGACCAAAACACGGCGGCACCGAACGAACCGCCGAGCTGGCGAGAGAACGTGATCGTCGAGGTCGCGACGCCGAGATCCCGCGCTTCGGCGGCATTCTGCGCGGCGACGATCACGACCGGGTAGCTCGCACCGATCCCCATCCCCATCAAGACCGTGTACAGCATCGTGACCAGGGGCGGCGTCGCGGCGCTGATCGTCGCCAGGAGTAGACAGCCGACGACGCCGACGCAGAGCGCGACCGGTGGGAGGAGCTTGTACCGCCCGGTCCTGCGCATGACGACGCCGGCGCTGAACGAGGCGATCGTGATCCCGACTTGAAACGGAATCAACAAAACCCCGGCGTTACCCGCATCGAACCCCATCACGAGCTCGAAAAAAACCGGGAACAGCACGATCCCGCCGAAGGCGAGCATCTGCGTAACGAAGCCTAGGACGTTGGCGACGACGATGACTCGGTTCGCGTAGACGCGCGGCGGGAGCAACGGCTCGGCGACGCGGAACTCGAGCGCGATGAAGCTCGCCAGCACGATCAGCGCCCCTGCGAGCGTCCCCAGCACGACCGGCGAGGTCCACGGATACGTGATCCCTCCCCACGTCGAGACGAACAAGAGACCCGTCACGGCGATCATCAACAACGCGGCGCCCACATAATCGATCGGCGCACGGCGATGCTCGACGTGCAAACGCTTCGCGGCATGCCTGCACAACAGGAAGGCGACGAATCCGAGCGGCACGTTCAGCCAAAATACCCACCGCCAGCTGAGATGATCGACGAACCACCCGCCGACGGGGGGACCGGCGACGCTCGCGACGGCCCATACCGAGGCGACGTAGGCCTGAAAGCGCCCGCGTTCGCGTGGGGAGATGAAATCGGCGATCATCGCTTGCGCCATGACGATCAGTCCCCCGCCGCCGGCCCCCTGAAGCGCCCGTGCGGCGACGAGTTGGGTCAGCGTTTGTGCGGCGGCGCAGAGGACCGACGAACCGACGAAGACGACGATCGCGATCTGGATGAGCCTGCCGCGTCCGTAGATGTCGCTGACCTTTCCGTAGATCGGCGTGAGGGCCGTCGAGGTCAAGAGGTACGCAACCACGACCCACGATAAGTGCTCCAGCCCCTTGAACTCGACGGCCATCACGGGCAACGCCGGCGTGACGATCGTGCTATCCAGCGCGCCGAGTAAGATCGCCAGCAGGATACCGGCCAGCGGTCCAGCGATATCGTGTCGCATCATCGAACGGCTCGCCTTCGCCGTCAGCCTTGCGGAGTATTCTTCACGATGCCTCAAGAGATCGTCCTCATCGCCGGCAGCCCCTCGAGATCGTCGCGTTCGGCCTCGCTGTTCGCCCGCATCGAGGCGGCGGCAAGACGACGGAATGTCGGTGTCACCATCGTCGACGTCCGCGATTTGCCCGCAAGCGATCTTTTGGCCGGGGCACGGGACTCGACCGCACTCGCGGCGCCGCTCGCCGCCCTCGCGCGGGCACAAGGCGTCGCGGTCGCGACGCCCGTCTACAAGGCGGCCTATACCGGCCTCCTCAAGTGCTTTCTCGACGTCTTCCCCGAAGCGGCGCTACGCGGCAAGGTCGTTTTCCCGATCGTCACCGCCGCTTCTCCTACCCACGCGCTCGCCCTGGACTTCGCCCTCAAGCCCGTATTGGCGAGCCTCTACCCCTCTAAGACGCTCGCCGGCTTCTTTGCGACCGACGCGGAATTCATACCCGGCAGCGACGGCACACTCGACCTCAAACCCGAAGCGGCGGCGCGCTTCGACGCGATGACCACCGAGTTCTTGGAGGCCCTTCCGAGCGAGCGGTAAAGGGCGTCGCCTGCACTCTCGCGGGATCGGTACGGAGTCAGCCCAGCTTTCCGGAGGTCGCTTCGAGTAAACTCCAGGCGGTCGGACCGAACTCGTTCTTCCATCGTCCATAGAACGGTGCGAGCGCGGCCCGCATCGAGTTCGTATCGACGTTCGTGTTGAACTGAAGCCCGAAGCGGCGCAGCTTGTCGGCCGTCGCCGCGCTCTCTCGCGCGATATCTCGCCGCTCCTGCAGTGCGAACGTGACGGCGTGCTTGTCGACGATCGCCCGGATATCGGGCGGGAGCGCGTTCCACGCCTCCTGATTCGCCAAAAACCAGAAGATCGTCGGCATATGGTTGGTGACGCTGAGGTATTTCTGCACCTCGTAGAACTTCGCGACCGAGATCGTGAGATAGGGAGTTTCCTGCCCGTCGACGACGTGTGTCTGCAGCGCCGTGTAGAGCTCGGGGAAGACGATCGGCGTCGGCGAGGCGCCGAGCGTCCGGAAGAGATCGATCGAGATCTGGGCGGGCGGCGTGCGCAACTTGAGGTTTTGGAAGTCCGCCGCGGTGCGAATCGGCCGCGTCGACGTCGTGACGACCCGCATCCCATAGTCGAAAACCTTGGGAAAAGGACGCAGCCCCTTCGCCGCGACTTCCTTACGCAGGTAATCGCCCAACGGGCCGTCGTACGCTGCGAGCGCTTGTTGTGAATTTCTCCAAGCGAACCCCACGCCGTCCATCTGGACCGCGGGGACGAACGTCCCGAGCGAGACACCTTGAATCGAATAAAACTGAATAGCGCCCGAACGGAGTTGAGAGAGCGCCGCCAACTCGCTGCCCAGCGTGTTGTTCGGGAAGATCTTGATGTCCAGGCGACCGTTGGTATCGCGGCGGATTGCGTCGGCCCACTCCACCGCACGGACGTGCTGGGGATGGTCGACCGGCGTCCCGTGGCCGAACTTGTATTCGAACTGGGCCGCGCGTGCTTTGGACTTGACGATCCCGATCGTCGAAAAAGCCGCTGCTCCCGCGGCAAAGTGTGAGCGCTTCATGCAGCGAAGTTCCGCTTCATGATCGCCGCCGACCTCTTCCCAATCACCCGAACCCTCGAAGAGCTCAAGGCCGAGGCGCAGGCCCGCGCCGATCGCAACGGCTACCCGCTTGCGGGGCTCGTCCCTTCCGAAGTGCGCGAAGCGCTCTCGAATATCCACTCGCTCGATCGCGATGAATGGGCTGCTGCCTGGTCGGCGATCGGCGATCGCTACATGGAGCGAGGCCGCGCGCTCCCCGCCGGCTCCAACGACGCGCGGACCGCCTTCCTGCAAGCATGGCGGTATTATTCGTTCGCGCGGTGGCCCGTCCCGATCGGCGCCGGAAAGGAACGCGCCTACCGCCTCGCCCTCGACGCGTTTCGGGCGGCCGCTCTGTCGCTCGATCCGCCCTTGGAGATCGTCCGTATCCCGTTCGAGGGGAAGGAGATCATCGGCTACCTACGCCTCCCCAAGGATGCGAAGGGACCGGTCCCGCTCATCATCGCGATCGGCGGACTCGACAGCCGCAAAGAGGACATGATCGAGCGTTTCAGTGTGTTGCTCTCCCAAGGGATCGGCTCGCTCGGTCTCGACATGCCGGGGACCGGTGAAGCACCGCTCAAGATCGGACCGAACGCGGAGCGGATGTTCTCGGCGGTCATCGATTACGCGACAGCTCGGCGAGAGATCGACGCCTCGAAGCTGATCGTCTACGGGGGAAGCTTCGGCGGCCATTGGGGCGTCAGGCTTGCGGTCACCGAGCGCGAACGACTCTTCGCCGTCATCGTGCAATCGGGTCCGGTCCATACGGCGTTCCAGCCCGAGTTTCTCGAGAAAGCGTTCGTGACCAAAGAGTATCTCTTCGACCGCGGACCCGCGCTCGCGTCGATGTACGACGGCGTCGCGACCCCGGCTGAGTTGCTCGAACAGGCCCCGAAAAACTCACTCCTCACGCAGGGCTATCTCGACAAGCCGACCGTCGAGCCGATGCTGGTGATCGCCGGGAAGCACGACACGCAGGTCCCGATCTCGGACATCGAGCTCCTGCTCCACAGCGGGAGTCCGAAATGGTCGTGGATCAACCCAAACGGCGGTCACATGGGCCGCGAAGCGGCAGGCTGGGTCGACCCGGTGATCTTCCAAAAGATCACGATCCCGTGGATCCTGCAGGTCTTGGGAGTCCGCGGCTAGCGCGCCGGCGGGCGCGGCAGATCCGGTAATCGGGCCAAGAGCCGTCCGTAGCCGGGGACCGGATCGTGCAGGTGAAGGCGCTTTTGGATCTCCCACGCGCGCGCGAGTACCGGGTGGACGACCGGGATCCCCAGTTCTCTTTCGAGCGGATCGACGATATCGATCGTGCGCCATCCCGAACCGAGCATGTAGATCGCGTCGACGTTCGCCTGTTTGGCGACGCTGCTCTTGATGTAGGCGGCGATTTGGGAGCTCGGGACGTCCTGTACTTTGCTGAAAGGGACATCGATGCCGTCCATGCTGAGGACCGTAAAGCCTGCATCGGTAAAATACTTCGCGTAGATCGCGTTTTGAGCGGGCGGGAAATACGTTGCGCCGACAAAACGCTTCGCGCCGAGCGCGCGCAGCGCGTTTACTTGGTTCTGTGAGGTAGCCCCTGCACCATGAACGGCGGCGCTCCCTCGGCATGGATCAGGTCGCAGCGCTGATCGGCGAGCAGGGCGACCTCTTTCTCGTACGCCGGGATCGCCGCGGCGAACTCGTCCTGCGCCCCGCGGGTGATGTCGAGGTATACCGGGATCATCCCGACGCCGGGAGGCAAGAACGGGATGATCTCTTCGAGCGTCCCGGGCCGGCGCGTCGGTTTGATCATCCCCACGATGCCGAGCCGCTCTCCCGCCCCCGCGGCGATCGGCCCCGTGCCGAGCGTCGCGCCCGTTGCGGCGAGGGCGGCGACGAAGCTGCGACGCGGGAGCCTCACCGCTACACGCTCACCAGTTCCCACGGGAAATCATCGACGCATTCGTGGCCGTCCTCCGTTACGATGAACGTATGCCCGAGGAAGATGCCGAAGGTGCCGTCCGGCGTCACCGGGTTCGGCTCGGCCATGATCACCATCCCGGGCTTGAGGACTTGCTCGAACGGCTCGGCCTCGACATGATCTTGAAAGACGTGCGGTCCGTCGGTGATCAAGTCGATGCCGTGGACGTGGATCGGCCGCGACTGTGCCCCCTTTTCGCGGAAATAGTTCGCCGCCAGCCGCATGTTTTCGACCGGCTTGCCGGGCTCGATCTCTTCGACGATCTTTCGGAACCCGGGCAGGACGATCTCATCCCAAAAGCGCCTGACCGCATCGGTGGGCGGGCCGATGCAGATCGGCGAACCGATCTGCGCACTGTATCCGCGGTAACCCGCGGCGAGCTCCATAATCACGATGTCGCCCCGTGAAAGGACCCGCCCCGACGGCCGTGGATTCCCGAAGATCAGCGAGGGGTTCGCCATCGGCGTCGAGCCGATGATCGTGAAGTCGACGTCGCCGCCCCCCTCCAGGATCGCACTCGCGGCGGCGGCACGCAGCTGATACTCCGTCACTCCCGGCTTTGCACGCTCCGCGAGCGCGCGCAACGCAGCCTCACAGAGTTTCCCGGCCTTCCGAATACAGGCGAGTTCTTCGCTGCTGTGCACGGAGAGCAACTCGTGCATCCAGCCCTTGGTGAAGACGAACTCGGCGTCCGGGAGCTCGCGGCGCAGCGTCTCGAATTGGTTGACCGGGAGGTAATCGCCGTGCCGCGCGTCGATCTCGAGGAGACCGATCCGCCCGCGCTCGAGCCCCAGCTCGCGGATCCGCTCGGCGATCACTTCGGCGTATTTCCCGCCCCGGCTCGAGCGAACGTCGGAGAGCGCCGCCGCCGTCTCGCGCCGGACGGCTTCGATGTGCGTCCCGCCCATCGCGTAGATGAGCGTCGGCTCGCCTGCGAGCGGGACGACGACGTACGCGGCCAGCGAATGCCACTCCCAATGCCCCGAGAGCCACAGCATCCCGCCGCCGAAGCTCCAATGACTCGGCCCGCCCGGGACGATCGCGACGTCGATCCCTGCCTCGCGCATCTTCGCGCGCAGCGCGGCGTAGCGACGCGCATATTCTTCTTTCGAGAACTGCTCGTACCGGGCATCGCGATAGTACGGCGTCTCGCGCATCGCGTTGAACGCCGGCGTGTCGAGCCGGTGACGCAGCTCCTCCCAGGGGAGCGGGCGGGGACGGGGTGCCGTCATGCTCATAACCTTACTCCTTGCGGTTTCCGATCGTCGTCCGTTTGCGTCGCCGATCCGCGCCGGCTCTAATCCTTGCAGCCGTGTATCGTCGTCGGCCCGCCGACCAGCTTGAGGGCCTCTTGCAGCGGCTTGGTGTCGACGATCTGATCGAACGACAGCCGTTTGTCTTTGTCGACGTAGCCGTTCGCGATATCGTCGTCCAGCGTCCACATCGTCCGGGCCTGATCGAATCCGCCGTTTACCGACCACGAGCAATTTTTCGTCTCCCAGTCGTATGCGTACTCGACCGCATCGCGGGGCTTCCCGGTCGCCTGGACCATGATCGGGATGACTTTCTCTTTGTCGCGATAGATCGTGCGATTCGCCTCGATGAGCGCCGCGATCGCATCCCGCACCACCGTCGGCTCCTTGGCAAGCGTGTCGTCGGAGACGCCGTACGCGGTAAAGACCGCTTTTGGTTCCAGCTTGTCCATCTCGACGAGCGCATGAACGCCGGGACGCTGCTTTTGCGCGAGATACAGATCCTCGGGATGCAAGAGTACGCCCTCGAGTTGCCCCGAGACCAAACCCGGCAATCGCCCTGCGGTCCCTTGCGAGATGAACTGCACGTCGTTGACGCTCAGATTCGCGGTCTTGAGGATCTCGCGCCCGACGAGCCAGTTCAGCCCGCCGACGCCGCCCCCCGCTGCGGAGAGGCGTTTCCCTTTGAGATCGGCCGCCGTTCTGATACCCGGAGCGACCGCGTACGACTGCACGTAGCGTGGCGCGAGCATCCACACTTGTTTGGCCTTGAGGCCGTGTGCGATCGCTACGTCGGTCAGGTTCGCCATCATCCCGCCTTGCGCGATCGCCGAGACGATCGTCCCCGTCGCACCGCCCTCGAACTCGACGATGTTCGGGTCGATGCAGTGCTTCGCGAAGAGGCCGAGCGCCTTCGCGACGTACGGGGGCGTATGGATGACGTTCGGGGGAGTCACCGAGATCCCGAACGACATCTTGTGCAAGCCGCCGGGACAATTCGCCTGCGCCTGTGCGGGGGCTCGCCGAATCCCCGGACCCGCGACCACGGCGGAGATGACGAACAGTAGGCCTAGGACGAGCGTGGACTTCTTGAGCATCTTCCCTCCGGTCAATCGTTGTTTGCGGCGGTCCACGGGACGAGGCGCCGCTCCAGGAACGAGACGAACGCCGTCATCGCGACGCCCATCAAGCCGAGCGTCACGATCGGGACGAACATCCGGTCGACCCGATAGGTGCTCGCGCTGCGAACGATGAGGTAGCCGATCCCGGAGATCGCGGTATAGAGATCGGCCAATACCATCCCGATCAGGCCGCGGCCGACGGCCAGACGCAAGCCCGCGATGATGAACGGCAGCGCGGCGGGCAAGATGATGTTCGTCCAGAGCTGACGCTCCGAACAGCGGAAGGCGCGTCCCACCTCGAGCAGCTTGGCATCGACGTTCTTCACGCCTTGATACGTGTTGATGCAGATCGGGAAAAACGCGAAGAGGACCATCACGATCGTTTTTGCCGTAACCTCATAACCGGCCCAGAGGACGATCAGCGGGACGAGCGCGACGGCGGGCGTCGAATAGAGGAACGTGATGTAAGGGCCGACGGCGACGTCGAGCGTCCAAAAGCGGGCGAGCAGCAAGCCGGCCGCGATCCCGGTGACGATCGAGATCCCCAAGCCGAGCGTAAAGACGATCAAGCTCGGCGCGAGATACTTCCAAAGTTCACCGCTTTGCAGCATATCGCCGGCGGCGGCGACGACGGCGACCGGCGTCGTGAACAGCGCCGGGTTGGTGTGCAGACCGATGATTTGCCAAAGGATCAAGACGACGACGAGCGAGACCGCCTGGATGCCGAGCATTCGGATGCGTCGCCTGCGAGCGCGCTCGGCGGCAGCGCGTTTGGCGCGCAACCGGTCGTCGTTCTCGTCGGCTTGGATACGTATGGGGCGCTCGATCGTCGCTTCAGTCACGAATCGCCTCCGCGGTACTCGCTCGGGACTCGGCTCTGGGGTGCTGCAGCTCCCGCCAGATGTGACTGCGCAGCTCGGCGAACCGGGGATCGGCACGGACCGACTCGACGTCGCGCGGCCACCCAAAGGGGATCTCCAGGATCTCCTTTATACGCCCGGGCCTCGCGGTCATCACGGCGATTCGGTCGCCGAGCAGGATCGCCTCGTCGATCGAATGAGTGACGAAAACCATCGTCTTGCGCTCTTCGGGGCGCTGCATCAGGTTGAGCAACTCCTCTTGCAGGATCTCGCGCGTCTGTGCGTCGAGCGCCGCAAACGGTTCGTCCATCAACAGCACCGACGGATTCATCGCGAGCGCGCGTACGAGGCCGACCCGCTGCTGCATCCCGCCGGAGAGCTGATAGGGATAGCGCTGCTCGAAGCCGTCGAGCCCGACGAGATGCAAGTAGTGCCCGACCCGTTCGGCGATCTTCTCCTTCGGGGCGCCGGCCATCGCCAACCCGAAGGCGGCGTTGTCGTAGACCGTTTTCCACGGCAAGAGCCCGAAGTGTTGGAACACCATCGCGACGCCGTCGGGCGGCCCGGTCACCGCCGCACCGTTGACCTGGAGCTCACCGTCGCTGAGCTCGATCAGACCGGCGACACAGCGGAGAAACGTCGTTTTCCCGCAACCGCTCGGCCCGACGATGCACATGATCTCCTGCTGTTTGACGCGCAGGGTGAGCTGGCGGAACGCAATCACTGCTCCGTCGAGGAAGAGCCGGCTCGCGTTGTTGGAAACGATTGCAAAATCCACGCGTCTCCCCCGGTTCGACGGCTTGAAAGAAATTCTTACCGGATCGACGCCCCCGTGACGAAACGTCGGAGCACGCCGCCTTCGCCCCTAGAGCGACGCCTCCGCCTCACTCGCCTCGCTCGGGTCCGCCGCGCTCGAAGTTCGAGGTCAGACCGGCCGAGACGCTGGCCGCATACTCCGGCAGGATCACGACGTCGACGACGCAGACGCGTCCCGCCCGTACTTCGTCGATCGCTTGCGCGAAGGCGGCCGGCATCTCTTGGGGACGCGTGATCGGGCCGATCCCGACCGCGCCTTGGCCACGGGCCAGCGTCGCGCAATCGGGCGGGGGCGCATCGATCCGTTGACCGATCCATTTGCGTTCGACCGGCCGGCCGCGCAGTACCGCCATCCGCTCCTGGTGGACTTCGTCGTTGAAGTACGAGCGATTGTTCCCGACGACGACGAGGAGCGGTATGTCGTTTGCCACGGCCGTCCAGAGTGCGGTGAGACCCATCAGATAGTCGCCGTCGCCGAGAACGGCGACCGGCAGCCGGCCGCTCCCCTTGAGAGCCAACGCCGCACCGACGGCGATCCCCGGCCCTGCGCCGACGCCTCCGCCGCCGTCTCCGCCCAGATAGTCGAGCGGATGACGGAAGACGAAGTCGGTCCCGCCGCGCGGCAGGCTCGTGTAACAGACGTCGAGCCCCGTAAACGCATTGGTCAGCCCGGCAGTGAAAGCCTCGATCCCTATCGCCTCGGCGGGAGGGATCTCTTTCTTCGGCTGCGCCGCGCCGTTCGATGCCGTTGCGCCCTGCTTCTTCGCTCCTAACTCCTCGACGAGCGCGCTGACCAGCTGATCGGGGCCGACGACGAGATCGAGATCGACCGGCGCGAGGGCTTGATAGTCCATGCTCCAACCGTTGTGCAGGTACCGGTCGAGCGAGGCCGAGATGATCGTTGCGCGTACCGGCTCTTTTCCCAACGCCTGTTTCAAGACGCCGGCCAAATCGAGCGCGTCGAGATTCAGGATGATGTCCGCCTCACGCAACGCCGCGATCGCTTCCTTATTGAGGCGATTGCTGGGATGGCCGCAATGCAGCGGATGGTCGGTCGGGAAGACGGCGCCCGCCTTGATCGTCGTGACGATTCGCGCCCCCACCGTCTCCGCCAAGGCGACCCGCTCATCCCAGGCACCGGCGTCGCGCGCGACGCGGCCGACGACGATCACCGGATGCGAGGCGGCGCGCAAGAGCTCGGCGACCCGTTTCACGTCGCTTGCGGCCGGGACCGCCGGCCGCGGCGGACGGAAACGCGCAAGGTCGGGGAGAGCGATCGGTTTATCGAGCTTTTGTTCTTGAATCCCGACGTCGAGGCAAACGTAGACCGGTCCGTACGGCGGGGTACACGCGATCTGTGTCGCGCGGACGATCGACTCGATCGCCGCCTGCGGGGAGCCGGGTTGATCGTCCCACTTCGTATAGTTGCGCACGAGCGCTCCTTGATCGGCGGCCGTGTGAATCCAGTCGATCCAGGGACGGCGCTTCGTCGCGTCGACCGGCCCGGTCGCGCCCAAGACGACGAGCGGCATTCGATCGCACCAGGCGTTGAAGCACGCCATCGTGGCGTGCATCAACCCGACGTTGCTGTGGACGATCGCGAGCATCGGCTTGCCGGCGACCTTCGCATACCCCTGTGCGATCGCGACCGCATGCTCCTCATGCAGACACAGGAGCATTTGGGGGTTCTCGTTGCCGAGATAGTTGACGATACTGTCGTGCAGCCCGCGGTAGCTTGCACCCGGGACGAGCGCCGCGTACCGAAAATCGAGCTCACGCAGGACGGCGGCGATCGCATCGCTGCCCCAACCCATCTCCACCTTCGTCTCGATCATAGCTTGGCGTCTTTTGGCTCGGCCGAGAGTGATCCTCGCCTCGGGCGGCGTAAAGGAGGCGACGTGGCTGAAATCGTCTGTACCGTCGGCGTTCCGCACACACCGCACTATCCGTCCCTGGTCGAACGAGAAGGACCGCAGTGCGAGGTCGCCCGGCTCTACCGGGCGGTTCGCGAACACCTCGAAGCCGTGGCGCCCGAGGTGATCGTGATCTTCGACTCCGACCACCTCAACACGTTCTTCTTCAATAACTGGCCGACGTTCGCGGTCGGCACCGCGCCGAAGATCATCGCTCCCAACGACGACAATTCGGCGCTACCGAAACGGACGCTGCGCGGCCACGAGGAGCTGGGGGCGCAGATCTACAGGGACGGGATCGGCAGCGGCTTCGATCTCTCGCTTTCGCAAGATTTCAGCGTCGACCACTCGGTCCTCGTCCCGCTGCACTTCTTGACGCCCTCGATGGACGTCCCGATCGTCCCGGTTTTCATCAACGGCCTCGCTCCGCCGCTCCCGGCGGCCAAGCGCTGCTTCGCGCTCGGCGAAGCGGTCCGTACCGCGATCGAACGCTGGCCCGCGCACCTGCGCGTCGCCGTCGTCGCGAGCGGAAGCTTTTCGCTCGAAGTCGCCGGACCGCGGATCGCGCCGGGGAAACGTTCGGGGATCCCCGATATGGAATGGACCAAGCGCGTCGTGCAGCGCCTCGCGCGCGCTGAAATCGACGATCTCCTCGAGGAGACGACCGCCGACCAAATGGCCAAAGCCGGGAACGTCGGCGGAGAGATCCTCAATTGGATCGCGATGCTCGGCGTCCTCGGTCGGCGCAAGCCCGTCTTCGTCGAACAGCAGACGAACGAAGGACACGCCTACGGCGTCTGGCGCTGGGACTAGGCTCGATGCGATGAGCGTGTACAATATCAACGCAATCTGCTATCGCACCGTCCACGATCGCGACTTTCGCGCGGCCCTGAAAGCCGATCCGCAGAGGGCGATCGCGGACTACGACTTGACGCCCGAGGAGCGGCAGGCGCTGCTCGACGGTCAAGTCGGGGCGCTCGCAAAGATGGGCGCCCACACATTCCTCCTCGGTCACCTCGCGCGTTACGGCTTGCTGGGGCTCACCGACGAGCTCTACAGCGAGCGGATGCGGGCAATTCTCTCGAAGGCATAGCGAAGAGTATGGAACAACGTCGGCTGGGGCGCTCGGGCCTCAGCGTTTCACTGATCGGCTTGGGCTGCAACAACTTCGGTGGACGGACCGACAAGGAGGCCGCCCGCAAAGTCATCGACAAGGCTATCGACGCCGGGATCACCTTCTTCGACACGGCCGACATCTACGCGATGGGGAATCGGGGCGCGTCGGAGACGATCATCGGCGAAGTCCTGGGGAAGCGCCGCGACAAGGTGATCCTGGCGACGAAGTTTTCGGGCCAAATGGACGACGAGGGCTGGCTCAAAGGAGCGTCGCGCCGGTACATCATGACCGCGGTCGAGGCGAGCTTGCGGCGTTTGCGGACGGATTGGATCGATCTCTACCAGCTCCATTTCCCGGATCGCGAGACGCCGATCGAGGAAACGTTGCGGGCCCTCGACGATCTCATCCGGCAGGGCAAAGTGCGCTACATCGGCTCGACGAATCTCGCCGGGTGGCAAATCGCGGACGCTCACTGGACAGCCAAACATCTCAACCTCCACGGCTTCATCTCGGCACAAGACGAGTACAGCCTCCTCGTCCGTAACGTCGAAACCGAGAAGCTCCCCGCGGTCGCGGCTTTCGGTCTTGGGTTCCTGCCGTATTTTCCGCTTGCGAGCGGTCTGTTGACCGGGAAGTACGAGCGCGGTAAGCCGCCGCCGCCCGGAACCCGTTTTGCCGCATCGCAAGGGCTCGCCGATCGCTATCTGACCGAGCGGAATTTCACGATCGTCGAGCGCCTGCGTACGTTCTGCGCCGAGCGGGGGCACACGCTCCTCGAGCTCGCGTTCAGTTGGCTGGTTGCGCAGCCGCAGGTTGCAAGCGTGATCGCAGGGGCTACGCGACCGGAACAGATCGAGCAAAACGTCGCGGCGGCCGGCTGGAAGCTCACCCCGGAAGATCTCGCCGAGATCGACAAGTTGACGGCATGACGGCGATCCGGACGCAAGTCCTCATCGTCGGAGCCGGACCGGTCGGCCTGACGCTTGCGCTCGACCTGGGGAAGCGCGGGATCCACTGCATCCTGATCGAGCGCAACGAAACCTCGCGTCAGCTTCCGAAGATGGAGCGTTGCAACGCGCGGACGATGGAGATCTACCGCCGCCTGGGTGTCGCCGACCAAATCCGGGCCGCCGGACTCGACAACGATGCGCCGATGGACGTCTACCTCACCGAGTCGCTCCGCGGCCCGGTGATCGTCCACCTTCCGTACCCGTCGGTGAACGCGGCAAAAGCCGAGATCGCCGCGCGGAACGACGGCTACGTCCTCGAGCCCTATCAGCTCATCTCGCAATACACGCTCGAGCCGCTTTTGCGCAGGATCGTCGAGGGGCTCCCCACGGTGACGGTCCGCTTCAGCACCGAGCTCGTCGAGTTCTCCCAAGATGCGGGCGGCGTAACGGGGCGCGTACGGACGAAGGCGGGCGATCAAGAGATTCGCGCGCAGTATCTGGTCGGCTGCGACGGCGGGACGAGTACGGTGCGCAAGCAACTCGGGATCCCGCTGCAAGGTGAGGGACGGATCCGGCGCCTACGGCAAGCGCTCTTCTACTGCCCCGATCTTTACGAAAACATCCCGATCGGGAAAGGTCGTCACTACCACATCGCCGAGCCGCCGCTCTTCCCGTTCATCATCATCCAGGACAGCAAAAAACACTGGACGTTGCATGCCGCCGCGGAGAGCGACGAGCAGATGGCCGTGATCTTCCGCGAGTCGCTCGGGATGCCGCTCGAGTTTCAGATGCTCTCGGTCAACGAGTGGACGCAGAACCTCTTGTGCGCGGAGCGCTATGGAGAAGGCCGCGTCTTCATCGCCGGCGATGCGGCGCATCTGGTCATCCCCACGGGGGGCCTCGGGATGAACACGGGCGTCGGAGACGCGATCGACCTCTCGTGGAAGCTCGCCGCTACCCTGCAGGGATGGGGAGGCCCCGAGCTCCTCGCCTCTTACGAAAAGGAGCGCCGGCCGATCGGATTGCGCAACGTCAAGGCCTCGGGCGATGCGGCCCGCGGACGCTTCGAAGGATGGCGCATCGCACCGACGCGCGAGGAAATGGCACGGCGCTTCGACGTCGAGCAACGCAAAGTCACCGAGATCCTGGGGATCGAAGCCGGATATCGGTACGTCGATTCACCGATCATCTGTAGCGAACCCGGCGGTCCCGATCCGGATGCGCAGGCCTACATCCCGACGACGTGGCCGGGTGCACGCCTCCCGCACGTGTGGCTCGCCGATCGAAGCGCCCTACACGATCACATCGGTCCCGGCTATACGTTGCTCCGCGTCGGTGGGGCCGATCATGACGTGTCGGGCTTCGAGCGAGCGTTCGCCGAGATCGGTGCGCCGTTTGCAGTCCTCGACGTCCCCGATCGCCACGCACGCGAACTCTACGAATACGATCTTCTCCTGGTTCGACCCGATCTGCACATCGTTTGGCGGGGAAACCGACCGCCCGCAGACCCTCGCGTCGTCGCAGACATCGCGACCGGGCGACGGCCGGCTCCGGTTTCGAGCGGCGTTTGAGCCGCTAGGGACGCGCCTAATGGTTCACGAGCGGACCGACATAGTCGATCAGGCCGGGATCGCACTCGAGTTGAATGTGGTCGAGGTTCACGAACGTGACCGCCGAGGTGGCCGGCGAGAATTGCGTCAGCGCGCTTTGCTGCTCGACGACACCGTCGTTCGTCGTTCCACCGTAATAAAGAGTATAGAGCACCTCGATCGCGAGGTTGCTCGTCTCTTGCGGTAAAGGGGAGGCGCCGGCGACCTGAACGAACGGCGGGAGCGCCAATGCACGTACGGCGCTGTTGATCTGCTGCATCACGGGGCTGTTGGTCGCGAGCGAGGCGATCATCCCGCTCGAATATGCTTCGTACACTTGAACCGGCGAGGCGATGAAGGCGCCGGCGAGGACCAGGTCCAGCCAAAAACCGGCATCGGCCTGCGGTGCTCCGTTGAGCGGGAGCGGTCCGCCCAGGAGGACGACGTGGCCGATCGTTTTCGTAATCGACGGAAGGGCGGCCAGCGTCACCACGGTACCGTAACTGTGCGCCCAAATATCGACGGCGGGCACGTTCAGCGAATTGATGAACGCGGCCAAGCGCGAGGCCCCGTAAGCCGGCGGCTGCGTCCAATCATAATCCAGCCCGACGGCCTGTCCGTAGTTGCCGGCGGCGATGATCGAACTCTCGCACGGGAAGGCCGTCTCGACGCTCGAGAAGATCCCGTGGACCATGACGACGGTGCGCTGCGTCGGGTCGAGGGCGATCGGCGTGCTTTGCCATGCCGGCGGCGAGGCGGCGAGATTCCAATAGCGCGGCCCGGGAGACGGCGTCGCCAGCGTGCCGTCGTCGAGGGCGAGGTAGAATTTGACGCTGGTCGCGCCGTCGAGCGCCGCGCGCGGGATGCTGACCGTTGCGGTCCCACGGGTCGTGTCGAAGGTCGCATTCCCGCTCACCCGTACCGTCGCCCCATTACTTTGGGTGATTTCGAGGACCGGTGCTCTGGCGGCCAGGATCGCCGCCGCCTGCGTGCTCGCGTACGGCAGAGTGAACGTGAGGCTCGGCGGGTTCGTCCCTTTCGGCGTCGGAGGGAGCGGACTTTGAAAGGTCAGGGTCTCCGATCCCGTCGCTGCGGCCCAGTACTTCGTTTGCGGGTTCGGCGTGTCGGCCGGGTTGCGGACGAAGCTGAGGGTTTGATCCGAGGAGAGCGCTTGCGGCGGGATGACGACCGAGGCGCCGCTGGGCAAGAGCAGCGTCGCTCCGGTGAGGGCGGGGACGAGCTGCGTCGCCGACTCCTGCGGCCCCGGTGACGTCGGTCGCGGAACCGAGGCACCGCCGGTACAACCGGCGACGAACACGAAGGTCAGCCAAACGGAAAAGAGGCGCAGGCGACAGCTCACCTCCATGTTGTAAACGCCGCTCTTCCCCTTTGTCAAGGCAAGCAGGAGTGACGAGCCGCAAAGAGGCGCATCCAAACCGCACAGCGCATCAAGGTTCGAGATCTTTGCACTACTTCATAGGAGTCGACCGATGAGACGATTCGTGCTACGCGTCTGCACTTTGGCTTTGGGCGTTTCTCTCCTTGCACCGATCGGCGCGCCGGCACAAAGCAAGATGGTGACGGTAAGGATCGCCTCGATCCCCAACGATGATATGACGTCCGTTCTCTATGCCTGGCGGAGCGGGATGTTCGCGAGGGCCGGACTCGACGTCCACATCGACAAGGCATCGAGCGGCGCCGCGGTCGCGAACGCCGTCATCGGCGGAACGTACGATATCGGGAAATCGAGCATCACGCCGCTCTTCGATGCCTATGAGAAGGGCTTACCGCTCACCATCGTCGCGTGTGCGGCGGTCTATGACGCGAAAGAACCGTACGGCGGGATGGTCGTGCTCCCGGACTCTCCGATCAACACCGGGAAAGACATGAACGGGAAGATCATGGGGATCAATTCGCTCAACGACATCGGGAAGGTCGCCATGGACGCCTGGATGCTGAAGACCGGCGGCGACCCGAAAACCGTAAAATTCCTGGAACTCCCGATGTCGGCGGCGCCGGCCGCGCTCGCGCAGCACCGGATCGACGCCGGACAGATGACCAATCCGCCGCTCGCCGCGGCGCTGGCGGCCCATCAGGTACGGATGATCCCGACGTTCAGCGCCATCGCACCGAAGTTCTTGTTTTCCGTGTGGTTCACGACGAAGGACTACGCGCGGACGCATCGCGAGGTGGTCAAAACCTTTGCGCGGGTCGTATCGCAGGCTGCGCGCTATGTCAACACGCATCACCAGCAAACGGTCGATCTCGTCTCGGAGTGGACCGGGATCGATCGCGCGACCGTCGCAACGATGCCGCGCGTCGAGAACGGTGAAGCCCTGATTCCGGCGCAGCTTCAGCCGGTGATCGACGCCGCCGTCCGGGACGGGACGATCAAGAAGGCGTTCCCTGCAACGGATATCCTCGATCCGGACGTCACGGCGAAATGACCGGAGCGCGCACAGGATTCGGCTTCCCCTGAATCCGCCGAACTCGACGGTGGGCCCCTACGCGGGGGAGACCGGCGCGCCGCGCGCTTTCTCGAAGAGCTTGCCGGGGCCCCCGCTCATCTCGATCCCGCCTTCTTGCAGCGCCTGCCACATGACGCTCTGATTGCTCGTGATGACCGGCCGGCCGAGCTCGCCTTCGAGCTCCTCGATGATCCCCATGCAAGCGATGTTCGCACAGCTCAGAAAATAGACGTCGGCGTCGCGGCGTGCGGCTGCGAGCGCGGCCTCTCGCCAAACCGACGGCGGCGCGGTGCAGTAGGCATCGCTCCCCGGTAAATCCTTTGCGACTTGCGCGACGACCCGATATCCCGCGGCCCGCAGATAGCCCGCTTCATGCTCGGTGACCTCGGGACTGTAGGGTGTGATGAGGACGATCCGCCGCGCACCGAGCGCTTCGAGCGCGGCGCGAACCGCCGTGGCGGTCGTCGTCACCTTCGCCTGCGTCGCCTCCCCCAGGGCGGCGAGGATCCGGCGTTCACCCTCCAAACCGCCTTCGGTCGAATTCGCGGTGCAGTGAAAAGCGACGACGTCGCAGCGCGCGTCGGCGAGCGCGCCGGCCGCCTCACGGAGGCGCGGCAAGAGCTCCCCGAGCGGGAGACGGTGCCGGCCGGTCATCCGTAAGCGCGTAACGTGCGCCTGGGCTTCCCCGGGGAACCACCGGATCATCTCCTGCTCGACCATCCGATTCGACGACGGGATGATCAATCCGATACGGATCACCGCTGCTCTCGCGCCTCCGCTTCCCAAAGCGCCCAGGGCCGGTTCATCACTTCCCCGCTGTACCTCTCGTAGAGCTCGGCCTCTTCCGGGGCCAGGTACGTCACCTCTCCCAAGCGCATCGCCTCGAGCTGGATTTGCGCGTTCTGCACCGAGTAGATCGCCCGATAGACCGCGGCTTTGATCGACGGCCCGACCATCGTCGCCCCGTGTCCGCGCATCATGATGACGTTCGCATCGCCGAGTTTCTCGGCCAGCGCTTTCCCCAGGGCCGGCGTGCGGATCAGCATGTCCGTCATCCCACCCGCCTCCCGAATCTCGAACGTCGGGACGCCGCTCCCCAAAAATGCGCTCATATGATAGATCGGCTGCAGCTTCGCTTTCGTCACACCGAATGGGAGGAGCGGCGGCGCATGGCAATGGACGACGGAGACGACGTCGGGGCGGCGCTTGTAAATCTCGCCGTGGATGAAGCGTTCGCTGTAATAGCGTTTTCCGATATCGGGTCGAGGGTTGCTGTCGAGATCGAACGTCACGATGTCTTCCGGCGTCACCAGGCCCGGCGCGAGGTGGCGCGACATCAAATACTTATCCGGCTCCTTGTCGTGGCGAACGCTGATGTGCCCGAACGCATCGACGATCTTTTGCTGGAATAGGATGTGGTTCGCGACGACGAGCTCGTCGACGAGCTCCTTTGAAGCGGTGATCAAGTAACCTCCGAGATGGCGAGAGTAGCGGCCGTCCTTAGGGTTTTCTAAGGATCGGCAGAGAGGGTTCTAAGCGACTCCTCGTTATCGTTGGGGTACCCCCACGTACGATCGCTTCTTACGCTGAAAGGAGCCTGCTCTCATGAGACGATGGTTGCCGATCATTGCGATCTCCCTCTTTGCAACCTCCACCGGTATTGCGTCGGCCCAAACCGCGCCGCCTTGGTGGCACGGCTGGGGAAATCCCAACGCCCAATACACCCCCAACCCGAACTGGACGCCCCACCCGCACCCTCCCTACGTGCCGGGCCGATACAGCTATGACAACGGTCGACATGGCCGCTGGGGCGACCCCGACGATGATCGCGGTCGCCACGAAGGCTGGGACCGGCGGCACTACGGCTGGGAAAACCGGCGCGAGCATTGGGAACGCGACCGGCACGACCGCCACTGATCGGCCTCGGTCTATCGGTGTACCGCGGCGGCACCGATCAGGTCGGCGGCGCGAGCGGGCCGAAGAGCACCGTATCTCGCTGAAAGGTCGAGGATCGGTTGGATGAGCGCGGGCGAGAGGACGTCGCCGTATCTCGCCCGCACCATCGACGCCGTCGCCGCCGGCGAGACGCCCAATCGCGCCGCCAGGATCTCGGCGGTCTCGGCACGGTGGGCGTTCGCCCATCGTGCCGTGTCGCGCATCACCGCCGAAAAGGCACGAGCCGCCGCGGGGTGCGCCTCGGACCAGGGACGCGACGCGACGAACACGCCTATGTAGAACGGTGCGCCGACGATATCGAACGTCGCCGCGAGCGGCTTTATCCTCCCCTTTTGTTTCTCCGCCGTGAGCGCCGGTTCGGAGAGTTCGGCCGCGTCGAGCCGGTGGTCGGCCAGCGCCGCGGCGATCTGCGAGGCCGGGATACCGGTGACGTAGTGGACGGTGCGCGAATCGCCGCCGGTCGCATCGATCCAGGCACGCGTGCTCACCTCGCCTAGATCGTTCGGGGCGGGGACCCCGAGCGTCTTCCCGTTTAGGTCTCGCCCGGATGCGAAGTTCGACGTCGCCGCCTGGACGAGGACGGTGATCGGCGCGCTCGGATCGTAGACGGCGGCCGGCGCGACGATCGTGAGCGGCGCTCCTTTTTGGAGCGCATCGACGGCCGAGACGATGTTGACGAACCCGACGTCGAGCGCTCCGGAGGTCAAGCCGTCGAGGACCTGCTTTCCATTGGGAAAGGTCGTAATCGCAGCGGCCAAGCCGGCTCTGGTAAACAGCCCTTCGGCATCGGCATAAACGGGCTCGGAAGAGACGTCGGTATTGACGACGCCGATGCGGATCGGCGTCGTCGCCGGCTGAGCCGTCCCCTTCTGCAAAGGGAAAGCGACGACCACCAGCGCGCACGCCACGATGAGCCAACGGTTCAGGCGACCGTGCCGAGGGGGGTCCCCGCCGCTACGCTCGTTCCTGGTAATAGCCGAGTGCATCGAGCAGCGGTCGATCGTTCATCGCGAACAGATATGCGGTCTCGCCGATCGCTTCGTGGCGAAACGCTTGCCAGGTCGGGACTGCGAACACGTCGCCGGCTTCCCAAGTCAGGGTCTGTGCACCGAAATGCGTACGTCCGCGACCGGAGCGTACGACATAGACATAGCTGGTCGTCGATTGCCGCTCCGGCGAGATCGTGCCGGCCGCGATGCGCTCGGCCTGCGCCCCCAGGGTGCGTGATATCGACTGACCACCGATGCGCTGCAGATATGGAAGCTTGGCATACGGGCCGGGTTCTGCATCGAGCCGTGCCTGCATCTCGACCCATGGATAGCGCAGATTCGATGGGCCGGGCATGTCGAGGCTCGGAAAGCGCGGTTCTTTCCAGTCCTCGAAAAACTGGATGCGCAGATAGGTCATCAGCGGAACGTCGAGACCGTCGACCCAGATCATGGGGCCCTCCCCTTCTTTCCCGTGATCGTGGAAAGCCCAAGACGGGGTGAGGATCAGATCACCAGGCTCCATCCAGACCCTCTCACCGTTCACCGCGGTGAATGCACCGGTCCCCTCGACGATGAAACGCAGCGCAAACGGCGTGTGCCGGTGCGCGCGCGCACACTCGCCGGGTAGGATCAGTTGGAAGGCCGCCGCGATCGTCTCGGTCGTGCACGGCGGCTCGCTTCCGGGATTGACCATCATGAAGACCCGCCGCTCGGCATCCTCCGCCGAGATCAGTGCGCCGGCTCGCAACAGCAACGAGCGGATCTGTGCGTACGACCAGCGGTGCGGCCGAGACTTCGGATTCGGCGCCGATACGCGCGCGTGCGGTGACTTCCAAAGGGGGAAGGCGTTGAGCGTCCTCGCCTCGGCGATGACGTCGTCGATGGTCTGTTGTGCCTCAAGCATGCGGAGCTCCTCGAGCGCAGACGTTGGCAACCTATTTTGAGACGCCGGCGTTGGGCGATCCTCGGCGTAAGCCGGAAGTAAAAAACCCGTGAGCCTAGCGGGTGAGGGGGACGCCCCCGTACTCACGCTCGATTTGAGCCCAGCGCCGACCTACTTCTTCGGCCCCCGCGATGTACTCGGGCGGAGCGCCGAGATACGGCGGCCGGGTGGGGCCCGGATCGATCAAGCCGGCGGCGCGAAAGCGCACGTGACCGAGTTGAATCGAATAGTTCATGAACGCGGCGAGCTCTCCGCCGGGGAACATCGTCTCGACGGCCCAGTTGCACTTGGCGTGCAACTCGGCGGCGAGATCCCAATCGCGCGCGAGAATCGCACGCCCGAGCCTTGCGATGGAGGACGGGGCACAGCACACAGCCCCCGACCAGCAGGCGAGCGCCAGGTCGGGACAACGCCGCGCGATCGGATACCAGTCGGTCTCCAGCGGCAGGATACGCAAGTCGTTCCCGACGGTCCGCATGTCGCTCTCGAGCGCCGGGCCCCCGACGTGTTTCGCCGCGACGATCTCGGGAATCTTCGCCAGCTGGGCGTACACCGCACTGGAGATCTTGCCCTTGAACGCAAACGGGTTGTCGTAGACGACCAGCGGGACGCCGGGCAGCGCCTCGGCGATATCGCGGTAGTAACGCACGATCTGCTCGTCGTCGAGTGCGATCCACATGGGACGCCCGACGAACAGCCCGTCGGCTCCTATCTCGACGAGGCGCCGGCCCCGCTCGATCGTATCGCGCGTGTTGAGCGTCGTGACGCCGGCGAACACCGGGCGGCGGCCCGCCGTCGTCTGTACGACGCAGTCGACGAACGTTTGCAGCTCGGGCCACGTCAGGGTGGCGCACTCACCGAACGTGCCGGTCGTCATCAGAATGTCGATCCCGGCCTCGACGACCGCGCGGATCATCTTTTCGGTCTCGACCAGGTTGATGGTCTGCACGGCGTCCCAGCGTTCCGCGTCGGAGGTGGCGGGGGTCGGCACGATGCCGACCACCCCTCGAATATCGTCGGCCGTCAGGTTCATCGCTATTGGCTCCTAGAGCGGGTAGATCAACGAACTTTGGATCAGATTTCCATCGTAAACGCAGGTCTTTTCGGCGAAGCGCAGGCCGTGCGGGCCGTCGCCGTCGCGTACGACGACGTCGATCGAACGCCCCATCGCGAAGACGCGCGACTCGCCGTCGGGAGTGCTCTCGCCGACCAGGAAGTGCGCCTGCACGTTCCAGCCTTCGCTCGTCTCGCCCGTTATGCGTATGCAGCTGAAAAAGTGGCGCATTTGGCGCGGCACATAGACGCTCGTCCGCCGAATCGCCGTGACACGGTCGGCCATCATACCGCGCCCCTCGCACCACATCGTCGGCCACAACCGTCCCCGCTCGAAATTCTCGCGCGCCACCACGCGATAGACCGCATTCGGGGTGAAGAAATCCGGCCAGCGCTCGAGATCGTCGTCGATCGCCGCCCCGTAATCGTCATAGAGCGCTAGCAGCGAAAGCCGCAATTCGAGCGGCCACGCGGCGATCACAGACCCATCACCTTACGGTAGTACGCGTAAAACGCCCGCAGCGGCGCCTCGGTCGCCGTATAATCGCAGCTCTCCGTCCCGCTCCCGCCCATCTGGGCGACTCCGACGCTCTCGCGATACGCCGCAACGCCGCGCTGGATCAGCTCGATCACTTCGGAATCGTCGATCGACACGAAACCCGCCGGACCGACGAGGTTCGCTTGCAGCATACGGCGGCGAATCATCGCCTCGTCGTCGTCGGCATACCCGATGCACGTCCAGTGCAGTTCGAATGCACCGGGACCCCGCGGGACGATCTGCCTGACGGCGAGCGCGTTGAGCTGTTGTTGCAGGATGAGGTTCGGCCAGACCGACTGCATCACGAGCGTATCCGGATCGGGGAACTCGTGCTTCGGATCGATCAGCTGCGGCCCCTGGAGCTTGAAACCCCTCGTAGCGGCTTGGATCTCCTTCGTCGCTTCATGATCGATCTCGCCCCCGCGCCGCGACGTGAAGGCACCGTGCTTCCCGTCGCGGTCGAGCTTTGCGCTGGACGGCTGGTCGGCGCGGTTGAGTGAATAAGCTACCAGGAAGACGTGCAACAACGTCGCGTGGTAAGGATCACGCAGGTTTTCGACCATGAGCTTCCAGTTGCAGTTGATCTTCTGGCGCCACCGGCCGAGCACGCGCAGTTCGCGGCCCGGGAACATCCGATCGATGTAGTAGAGGTGGTCGTTGAAATACTCTTCCAGCGACTCCATCGCAGGATCGTAGGAGGCGTAGATCACGCCGTTTCGGCGCGCGACGTTGAGCGAGACCAGACCGTGTTCGCTCATATCGAAATCGGGCGGGAGCCCCCCTTGCCCTTTGATGCCTTGGCGGAACGGCACGCCGATCAGCTTACCGCTCAGGTCATAAGACCACTGATGGTAGGGGCACTGGAAGGTCTTCGCGTTCCCGTATTCTTGATAGCAGAACATGGCGCCGCGGTGAGCGCAGAGGTTCTCGACCACGTGCACTTCGCCGTTCTTGCCGCGCACCACGATGATCGGGCGGTCGCCGATCCAGCTCCGCTTGAAATCTCCCGTCTCCGGGATCTCGGCTTCGAGTCCGACATAGTTCCACGCGTGGCCGCGAAAGATGCGCTCCTGTTCGCGTTCGTAGATAGCCGGATCGGAATAGAGGCTGTAGGGAATCGCGGTTATCGGCGGTTCTTGCAGCTGCACGAGAAACTCCCACTCTAGGGTTCGGTTGCACCCAGTCTAGCTTCTCAGGCGACAAAAGTCCAATAGATTGTTATTCCATGATTGAGACCTCGAGGGCCTTAATCGCTCGATTCTCACGCAGCGTCCGTTTGACCGACGAGACGAACTCGGCGACGAGCGGCGACTCCTTACGCCGGTACCAGGTCAGGGCCATCCCCGGCTGTATGATCCGCTCCGGAGCGATCTCGCGATACGTGACGCCGGGGAAGGCGAAGGCCGACCAGGAGGCCGGGACGAGCGAGATGCCGCGACCGGCGGCTACGAGCCCGATGATCGTTTCGGCATCGGCCCCCTGATGAATGATCTCGGGATCGACTTGCCGTTCGTGGAGGACGGCGATGATGAAGTTCGGGAGCTGCGAGCCCGACCCGCGTGAATACATGACGATGCGTTCGCCTTCGAGGTCGTCGTAGCGCAGACCGGGACGTGCCGCAAAGCGATGCCGCGTCGGAACGGCCAGAATCAAACGCTCGCGCCACAGCTGGAGTTGCTCGAACGCGCTATCTTTGTAGCCCGCCGAGAAAAAACCGATGTGCACGGTTCCCTCACGCAGCGCGTCGATTTGCTCGAGCGCCGGCATGGGCCGAATTCGAAGGGCGACGTCGGGATGGAGTTCTTGGAAGTCGTGAAGAAGATGCGGGAGTGCGCCGGCTCCCATCGCTCCCGAGACGAAGGCGATGTGCAGCTGTCCGCGTTGGCCCTGCGCAACCGCTCTGGCCGATTCTATCGACGCGGTCATTTGACCGAGGATCCGTCGGCATTCCGCCAGGAAGACCTCGCCGGCCGGAGTCAACCGCACCTGGCGAGTGCTTCGCTCGAACAGACGCACGCCGATCTCGCGTTCGAGCTGTCGTACCTGCTTGCTCAGGGAAGGCTGTGCGATATGCAGGGCATCGGCCGCACGGCCGAAATGTGCACGTTCAGCGACGGCGACGAAATAGCGCAGATGCCGAATTTCCATGGCGCGTCCTGGGATGGCTCTGATGGCGGGTATCGTCGGGCACGTCCCGACGCGCGATGATCCTATCCTTGACGTCCAACCTCGCCTTTACCGTCCGCCCCGTATAGCTCGTCACACCGCGGCCGGCTGTCGCAGCTCTTTCGAGCGCGTAAAGAGCTCGATCAACTCGTCGAGGTACGGGTAATAGCACCAGCTCAGCCGACGCGAGAGGCTTGCGAAGCCGTCCTCAAATTGCGCACGGCCGGACTCCAACGGGAAACTAATGACCCGGTCGTCCGCGGGATCGCGCCGTACGCCGATCGGATCGCGCCCGGCCTTGACCTTCTCCAGCTCTCGGAAGAGCATGGCGCGGTACTTGATCACGCCGCGATCCGTCCACGCCAGGCGCTCCTTCGTGCGATCGAAGATCGGGCCGGGCGTACACCAGGCCATGATGTCCTGGCCGTCGACGAGCTCGGTCTTAAAGCTGCCGTCTTCGTTGCGGTAAACGTAGTCGAACGCGACGACGCGTTCGGTCATATGCGGGGGCGGCGTCACGCCTGCGGGCGGGATGAACGCCGTGTACCAAAAGTGCTGTGTCGTGACGTCGTCGATCGGGACGCGGATCTGATAGTTGTGCATCGTCCACAAGCCGCCGGCCTGACCGACGGCGAGGACCGTCGGGAAGAGCACCGGATGTCCGACGCGCCAATCGGAACTGTCGAGCGGCTGGCCCTCGAGCAAGCGCCGCTTGTAGATGCCGAGTCCGAACTCTTCAAAGGCGATGTCGAGGTGATGAAGCGAGAGACTGGTCGTCTTTTGACCACCGAGGCGCTCGTTGACGAATTCCTGCGTCTTCCCGTGCAACCACTCGAGGTGCACCGGATCGAGCGAGTTCTCCATGATCTGGAGCCAGTTACAAGGGATCGTCGCCTGGCCGACCATCCGGATCGAACCGGCTTCTTCGAACCCCTGATAGCGGGGCAGCAACGGCGCCGGTTCGGGACCGAAATAAGCAAAGAGCATGCCCCCCAACTCGCGGACGGGATAGGCCGCCGTCGAGACCTTCTCTTTGAAGGTGCTTCCCGCCGGCTCGTTGGGCTGGTCGAGGCAGCGCCCCCGCCCGTCGAACATCCAACCGTGATACGGACAGCGGATCCCCTCCTCGGTAGGGATACCATAGGCCAACGAGGCATGCCGGTGCGGGCACGATTCGGCGATCAGACCAAAGCGACCGGCGCGATCCTTGAACAGGACGAGATCCTCGCCGAAGAACCGCACGCGCTTCGTCCAGCGTCCTCTCATGTCATCGACGGGCGCGACGGCGTGCCAATAGCGCCGCAACAGATCCCCCATCGGCGTCGCGGGGCCGACCTTAGTAAGGAGCTCGTTCTCCGCAGCAGTCAGCATGAGCTCACCTCTTCGCACCTCGCAGTATAATCGGCGGCAGCTTCGGATTGCAAGGCACTTGGCACCTCGCTTCAAGCAACGGAGATTCGCTCTATTTATCGCTATTTACTAAGTGATAACGGATAAGTGAGTAACGCCGCAGGGCCGGCCGACCCGCACCGGCGTTCACTCGCCGACCGACTGTCCTCGTCCCCTCCGTGCCGCTCGCATCCCGGCTCCGTGCCGTAAGCGCCGCCGCGATCCGACCGATCCGGCCGGCATCGGCCAGGGCCGCGTCGCCACGCCGACGAGCGTCATCCCGATGGCGGCGAAACCGCCGACGCAGAAGGCGAGCGAGGTTCCGCCGCGCTGCGAGAGCCAACCGGCGAGTAGCGAACCGAACGGCCCCGAACCGATGAAGACGTAGCTGTAAAGCCCTCCGATCCGTCCTTGCAAGAAGCCGGGCGTCGCAAGCTGCACGATCGCGTTCGTGCTCGACGTGTAGAGCGTGTAGCAGATTCCGGTCAAGAACAGTGCGAGCGAGACGGGGAGGAGCGACGGACGCAGCGTCACCAGGAGCTGCGCGACGCCGAACGCCCCGGCTGCAAAGAGCAACAACCCGCGGGATGCGCGCGGCTGCGACGCCGAGATGAGCGCACCGATGAAGGCTCCCAGGCCGAAGACGGCTGCGATCAAGCCGTACGTCTGCGGCCCCCCGTGCAGCGTTTGGCGGGCGAGGACCGGGAGCAGCACGTTGAAGTTGATCGCCACGAGAGAGATCACGAAGAGCATGCTGAGCGCGACGGCGATCGTCTTCGTCTTCCCGGCATAGCGCAAGCCTTCGCGAATCGAGACCAGGAGCGGGACGCGTGAGCGCAGGTGGACGGCATGGAACTCGGAGGGCCGCATCGCAACGAGCGCCGCGATCACCGCGACGAAGCTCAAGGCATTCAAGGCGAAACAGACCGCGATCCCGACGGTGGCGATCAAGACGCCGGCGACGGCCGGACCGACGATCCGCGTCGCGTTGTTGAGGCTCGAGTTGAGTGCGATCGCATTCTGCAGCTCGCTGCGACCGACGAGCTGAACCATGAGCGCCTGACGGCTGGGATTATTGAAAACGAGGACGGTCCCCCGCAGCGCCGCCAACACGTCGACGACCCAGACGGTGGCGACGTGCAAGAAGACGACGAGTGCGAGCGCCGCCGCCAACAGGGCCATAGCGGTCTGCGTGACGATCATCATGCGCCGACGATCGAAGCGGTCGGCGAATGCTCCGCCGACCAAACCGAGGATCGCGTACGGCCCGTAGAGGCAAAAGCCGAGGACGCCGACCGCCTGCGCCGAGTGCGTTAGATCGAGGATCAGCCATGCCTGCGCGGCGTTTTGCAGCCATGTCCCGATCTGCGAGATCAGTTGTCCCGAGAAATAGAGCCGGTAGTTGCGATGCCGGCGAAGGCTCGCAAAGGTGGTAGCTATAGCGGCTTAGCCGGGGATTCCGAAGAGCGATCTGAACTGCTGTACGATCTGACCGTACTGCGCCTCCTCGGGAGGCCGGACCACGAAGAACGGTTGCTTGGGATCCCATAAGCGGGGATTCCAGGGAACGTCGGTTCGCGACGATTGTTCTCCCAGCGACTCCATGTACGTCTGTCCGTCTTTGGAAAGGAGCCAATCGATGAAGACCCGCGCCGCGTTGGGATGCGGTGCGTTCTTCAGTAAACCGATCGGATTGAGCGAGACCAGCAACGGGCGCGGGTTGAGGAAATCGATGGCGCGACCTTTCCTCTTCTCGTTGTCGGCCAAATAGCCGTAGACGGTCGGCGAGACGTCGAATTCGCCGGCCTCGAGCTTGACCGCCGTATCGGTGTGTCCGGTCGTCAAGATCGGCTTATTGGCCGCCAGCTTCTTGAAAAACTCCGCGTTGCGCGGCGAAGCCTGCAACAATCCGACGTACCAGTTGAGGGCACCGGCGTCGAGTCCGATCTTCCCCTTCCACTCCGGCTTCGTCAGATCGTCGAGCGACCTCGGTGGTTTCAAACCGTCGGCCTTGAGGCGTTCGGGATTCCACGCGAGGACGGTCGTGTTGGCGAACTGATTGGTCCAATAGCCGTTCGGATCGACGGTACCCTTGATGTACTTGTTCGCCTCGGAATAGGGATTGCGCGCGATCACGCCGGCTTCCAGTAGTTGGTGGAACTGGAAGTCGTCGCCGCTCACGACATCGGCGTTGTATTTGCCGGCGCGTTGTTCGGTCATAATCCGGGCGGGGAGCTGGTCGCTCCCCATCCGCAGCGGCTGGACGGTGATCCCGGGGTGGGTCTCTTGGAAACGGCGGATGATCGCGTTCATCGTGGGGACGACCATCGTCGTGTACCACACGACGGTACCCTCGCGCTTCGCGGCGGCCTCGACGTCCGGCGGGACGGCGGCGGCGAGCGGCTCGAGGCGTAGGACCGCGACGGCGGCGACGGCGAGCGCGAGGATCCTCACCGTTCGCCTCATGCCGCTTTGCTCCAGAGCTCGGCGCTTGCCAGGCGTGCGCCCTCGACCATCGACTTCAGCTTCGCCCAGGCGATCTTCGCATGCCCGACGCGCGGACCCAATCCGCAATCGGTCCCGGCCATCACGTTCTCCTTTCCGACGCAATCCGCATACCGTTTCAGCCGCTGCGCTACGAGCCTGGGATGCTCGATGAAATCGCTGCAGTGCCCGACGACTCCGGGGATGAGGATCGCGCCGTCGGGTAACCTGACGTCCTTGAAGACCTCCCACTCGTACTCGTGAACCGGGTTCGAGGCTTCGATCGAATACGCCATCGCCTTCACGCTGAAGATGATGTCGATGATCTCGCGCAGCGGAATGTCCGATTGGTGCGGACCGTGGAAGCTGCCCCAGCAGACGTGCAGGCGAATCTTCTCGGCGGGGATATCGCGCAGCGCGTGATTGAGCGCTTCGACGCGCATCTGCGCGTACTTCCGGTACTCGGCGACGCTCATCCTCGGATACATCTGCCAGCCGTCGGGGAGGTCGGGATCGTCGATCTGGAGGATGAACCCGGCCTCGACGATCGCATTGTACTCTTCGCGCATGCACTCCGCGATCGCGTACACGAACTCTTCCTCGCTCTTGTAGTGCTCGTTGCGCAGCCAATGCTCGATCGTCCCCGGCGTATTAGCGCTCAAAAACGCTTCGCCGACCTTCGTCCGGGCGATCGCCGCCTTGAAGTTGTCGATATCCTCCTTGAGCGCTTCTTGGCCGACATACTTGAGGTCGGCGACGCAAAAGACTTGCGGGCGGCTCGTCCCGACGCCCGTCGGCGCGCCTCCGAACGGCCCGGCCGTCCGGCCGGCGAAATACTCCGGAAACTTCTCCAAGTCACGCCCTGCGATGTTGAGCGGCGCAGGGCCTTCGCCGGGCTTGAGTTGACGCATTTCGAAGCCGCTCAGCCGCTCGCGAACGTAGTTGGTGAAGTTCGTTTTCCCGAGCTCGCCGTCGTTGACGCTGTCGATCCCGCATTCGACCTGCATCCGCACGACTTCGGCGACGCCCTCACGGAGTAACTTCGCGAGGGCCGCCTTGTCGTACGGTTTCCCGTCGGCGCGCGCATAGATCAGATCGCGCAACTCCGGCGACCTGGGCAAGCTCCCCGCATGCGTCGTGAGAATACGCTCCGTGCTCCTAATCAAGTCAGCTCCTTTTTTTAGAACACCGCTTCCTTAGCCGTAAAGACATTCTAGCTTCGATGGGCGGCTTCCACTGCGTACGAGGGATCGATCAGGCCGGTGAGCGGGAGCGGTGCGGGGATCGTCCCCATCTCCACCACCGCGTCCATGACCGCCTGCACGTCCCTGGGATCGATCTGCATCGTCCGGCTGAACGCATGCCACTGCGTGAAATCGAGCGCATAGGACTTCTGCGCGATCGCCGGCTCGACGTGCGTCACATTCTCGATGATCTGAATCGCCTCTTGCGGGTGCGTATAGCCGTAGTCGGTCGCGTACCGGAGCGCGCGCAGGAACCTCACCACGAGCGGCCGATGCGCCTCGGCCCAGTCGGGATTTACGCCGATCCCGGCGAACAGCCATCTCTTCACGACGTCCGCCGCTTGAGCCAGCGCATGCATCCCTTTCGCCTCTGCAAGCAAATCATAAGGCTGGCTCAAGATCGCTCCCTGGACGTTTCCGCTCGTCAACGCCGTATAGCGTACGGGGCTCGTCCCGCCCAGCACGATCGAGAAGTCTCGATCCATGTCGAGATGTTGCGCGCCGGCCGCCTTTTTCATGAAGATCGCCGTCACATCGGCCTTGGTCGCCAGGATCACGGTCTTTCCGCGAAGCTGCCCCCAGGTCGTGATCGACGGAGAGGTCATGAGGCGGTACGGCATCGGGACGAACATCGTCGCGATGAGCTTCATCGGGATGTGATGCGCGATCGCCGCGATGCAGCTGTCGGTCCCGATGTTCACGAGGTTGGCGTCACCCGAGGCGAACAGGTTGACCGTCGTGGGCGGCGTGTTCCCCAGCACGACCGAAACGTTTAGGCCCTCGCGCCGAAAGAAACCCTGTTGCTGCGCGATGTAGAGCGGCCACTCGCCGCTGCTATGACCGATGATGGCGATACTGACATCCGAAAGCGTTTGCGCCTGGGCGCCGCTCATCGTCAGCGCGACCAGGAGCGCAGCCGCCTTCAGAACGCGCATCGAACCACCCCCTCGCACTGTTAGATCAAACAGCACGCGGCGCGTACCGTCAAGGGAGGCGGCACCCTCTTCTCCCGGCCCTACTCAGGGGTAGGGATCCGACCGCTTAGGAGAGCGAGGACATCGGCCGCAGGTACCACTCGACCTGCGGCGACTCGCCGTTCTTCATCCGCTCGACATGCCGCCGGACCAGGTCTTCGATCCTGACCAAGCTCTCGTGAGCCTCGGCGAACGCATCGAGGCGCAGGCCCTCGGGCCACGCATGCATATCGCAGAGCGCGTCGGGCAGTTTGATCGAACCGGCTCCCGCAGACCATTCGGTCTCGAACTCGAGGCCGAGCTCATGGGCGAGGCGCTCGGCGTAACGGTAGGGCTCATCGGTCGGGATGAGCGCTTGCGCATGGAAGAGCATCGCAGAGTACTCGGCGTTCCGGCTGCCAAAGACCTTCCGAGCCGCGCCGCCCTTACGTGGGGCGATAAAAGGGCCGGTCGCCGCAGACCGTCGTTCGGTGCATCCTGCGGATGTCGGGCAAGACGTAGCCGCCGCAGGCCCGATGCGTCAAGCACCGATTGTCCCACATCACGAGGTCCCCGTCGCTCCACCGATGACGGTAACGAAACCGCTCGTCCCCCATGTAGCCGAAGAGCTCGTCGAGCAATGCGTCGGATTCGGCCTCCTCGAGTCCCTCGACACGCAGCGTAAAACGGGGCGAAACGTACAACGCTTGCCGGCCGCTTACCGGATGGGTACGGACGATCGGATGTGCGACCTCCGGCAACTCCCGCTCTTGTTTCTCGTAAAATTCCTTCGCCCCGGGACGCGAAGCCGATATCGCGACCCGGCGGTTCTTCGACTTGCTGACGTGATGGATCGCGCGCCGCCCCTCGATGCGTCGCTTCAGGTCCGTCGGGAGAGCCTCGTAGACCAGATACATGTTGCAGTATTCGGTATCGCCCCCCTGGCGCGGATTTCGGATCGCGTGCAGGATCGTCGCCTGACAAGGCGAGGGACTCCACGATGAATCGGAATGGAGGAAGTCTCCGGCGTCGACGACCCCGACTGCGGTACCGTCCGGCCTGATCTCGTTCGAGAGGATCAGTACATAGGGGTCGTCGGGATGGACGTATTGCGAATTGACCTGCTCTTCGAGCGGTCCGAATTGTCGGGAAAAGCGGGATTGTTGTACGGCCGTCAACGCCTGATCCCGAATCACGAGAATCGGGTACCGCACGAACGCCGCTTGCAGCTCCGCGAGCGCCCGCGGTTCGAGCGGATACCTGCAATCCAGGCCGATCACCTCGGCTGCGCCGACCGGTGAAAGTTCACGGAGTTCGAAACTCGTCGTCGCGCTCATCATCGATCTACCTTTGCGACCATGCTGAAAGTTCTGTACGGCGCTGCAGGACCGCGGTCCTTACCTGCCACGCCGCAAGGTGCTACAAAGCCTGTATGCGGCTGCGATTCAACGGACCGGGTTTGCTCTTCGCCGCCGGCTGCGTGGTCGTCGTCGAGATCTTGGCGCGGGCCGGCCTGCTCACGAGCTATGTCCCTCCGCCCTCCGTCATCTTCGTCGCCCTCATAAAGGGCCTGCTCGACGGCGAGATCTCGAGCCAAATCGCCGCGACGCTGACGGTCTACGCTGAAGGCCTCGGTCTGGCGACGCTGCTGGCGGTCATCGTCGGGATCCTCATGGGGACGTATCGGACGGTCTACGACGCGCTGAAGATGATCGTCGAGTTCATGCGCCCGGTCCCCTCGGTCTCATACATCCCGCTCGCGATCTTGTTCCTCGGACTCGGTTACCAGATGCGACTCGTGGTCGTCGCCTATGCGTCGTTCTGGCCGCTCTTGATCAGCACGCTGTACGGCGTGCGCGGGATCGATCCGCTGGCGCTCGACGTCGCCCGAAATTTCGGCGTCAGCGGGGTCGAGGCGCTCTGGCGGGTCACCTTGCCCTCGGCCCTCGCGAGCATCATGACCGGACTGCGGGTCAGCGCCTCGATCGCGCTCGTCGTTACCGTCACGACCGAGCTCGTCGCCGGAAACAGCGGTATCGGATTCTACATCTCCCAGATGGAGCAGGCGAACCGGCTGCCGCCGATGTACGCGGCGATCGTCCTGACCGGGATCCTGGGAACGCTCCTCAACGCGATCTTCTTCCGGCTCGACCGGCACATCGTCTTCTGGACGCCGGCGGCCCAAGAGCCCAGCGTCTAACGCCGAGGAAAACCGACCGCCCGACGGGTACGATAGCCGCGGAGGCGTCGCGCAATGGACGACAAGGCGGTCACTTCCTCGTACGCCATAGTTCGTGACTCGAAACGCGACACGTGGATCCTCACGTGTCCGATCGAGCAGTGGCGATCGCTGCGCTCCCTTTCCGTCTCGACTGATCGCCGTCCCGCGGTGCAGACGATCTACGAAGCGCCGCGGAGCGTCGGGGTCATCGCCCCACTGGTCGTCCTCATCTTGACGATCGCGAGCGCGGTACTCCTCCACGCGCTGCGCTGACCGCCGCCTCGTCCGTCCCGCGAGCGCCGGGCCGTCACGGGCTCCCCGCCGGGGCCCGAGTCCAGGCCGCGGGCTGGACGCCCCTCACCCGCCTGCGCGAACGCCGCAGCTCAACGCCGCCGTTTCGCGTTCGTCAACGCACCGCGCCCAAGCGATGCCGCTGCAGGAATCTCGTCCGCACCTCGACCAGCCAGTTGCGGCCGGTCGGCGGGAGCGATTTCTCCTCGTGCCGGACCTCGATAGGGGGGAGCTCCGGAATCTCGTTCGGCTCGATCGCCAGCCGATTATTGAGCATCCGACGGCGGAAGCGATCGGCCTCGTCGATCCTCGCCAAGCTCGGTATGGCGGGGATGCGATCGATCCATGCGGGCTTCGGCTTGGCATAATTCAGCGGGGCGTCGGTCACGTCGATGTGAGAGGGCGTCCAGTACCGCGAGACTGCTGATAGCTCACCGATCTTCCAAGAGTCCACGGAAGAATGATTTCCCGTACCGAGCACTCCGCAAACAAGGAGCCGAGCTACGTGCCGGTCTCTCGTTTCAGCGGCCCAGCGAGGCTGACCCTCCCTCTCCCGGTGCGGGAATCGCGGCCCTCTTTCCTAATCCCCCCGACATGACGCTGCAGGCCGACCGCGCCTCCGCTCGCGCGGCGATGTACAACGACAACCGCTTCAAAATCGGCTTCTTCGGGGCGAACTGCTCCTCCGGGCGCTACGTCACCAAAGTCCCGGAGCGTTGGTCCGGCAACTGGGAAGACAATCTGCGCCTCGCCCGGATGATGGATGAGGCCGGGATGGATTTTCTGTTGCCGATCGGCCGGTGGAAAGGCTACGGCGGCGAGACCGACTATCAGGGGACGACCTACGAGACGATTACCTGGGCGACCGCTCTCCTCGCATGCACCAAACGGATGACGATCTTCGGGACGGTCCATGCGCCGCTTTTCCATCCCTTGATAGCGGCGAAGCAGATGGTGACCGCCGATCACGTCGGCCGCGGGCGTTTCGGCCTGAACGTCGTTTGCGGCTGGAACGAAGACGAGTTCGAGATGTTCGGCGTCAAGCCCGGCGATCACGAAGCGCGCTACCGTCAAGGTCAGGAATGGCTCGACGTCGTCAAGCTCGCCTGGGAACGCGACGACTTCGACTACAGCGGAGAGTTCTTCAATCTGCGCGGCGTTCGCGAAAAACCGAAGCCGTACGGCGGGACGCGGCCGCTCATCATGAACGCCGGCTCCTCGAAGGAAGGGCGAGCCTTTGCACTGCGCAATTGCGACGCCTGGTTCACGAGCGTCCGCCTCCCCTCGTATCAGCAAGCCGACCTCGCCCGGGCGAAGCAGGTCATCGAAGACGCGAAAGCCGAGGCGCGGCGAAACGGCCGTGAGATCGGCGCCTACACGGTCGGCGTCGTCGTCTGCCGACGCACCCGCCGAGAAGCCCTCGAATACCATCGGTACGTGACCGAAGAGAACGTCGATTGGGGCGCGGTCGACAAGATGCTCGAAGGGAAAGGGCTCCTCGACCGCCCGCCGGATGAGGTTGCGCGCTTTCGCAAGGAGTACGCGAACGGGAAGAGCGGCCTGCCCTTCTTTGGGACGCCCGACGACGTCGCCGAGGGACTCGCGAGCGTCGCGGCCGCAGGGTTCGACGGGATAGCGATCTCGCTCGTGAACTACGCCGACGAGTTTCCGTATTTCCGCGACGAGGTTCTCCCGCGTCTGGAGCGGATGGGGTTGCGCAAACCAGTTCGTCGGGAGGCCTTCTAAGAGGCGCCGTTCTTCATCGCTTTGCAGAGGCGGTGTGCACCGCCCGAGCGCACACCGCCGCAAAGAGGGAGCAGGATACCGGGCGCCTAGGCACTCACCGCTTGCGGCACCTTGAGCCTAGGTCCGAAGAATTTCTTGGCGTTCTCTTCGAAGATCATCTTCTTCTCTGCATCGGAGAGCCAGGCAATGCTCTCGATGACCGGCTTGAGATCGTCGTACGGACGATTGGTCTTCGGATCGACCCCTGAACCGCTGCCGGGACGCTCGGTCCCGAACAAGCACCGATCGGCACCGACGAGGCCGAAGAGCAGTTCAAGGGACGGTTTGTAGTGGATGCACGTGTCGAAGTAAAACCGCTTGAGCGTCTCTTCGAACAACTCGCTCTTCACCGACTTGCCGACCAGCTTTGCCCCTTCCTCGGAGCCTTTCTCTTGGAAGGAAAAACCCGACTTGCCCATGTCTTTCTTGATCTGCATCACGCGATTGCTCTGCCAACGCCCGACTTGATACGGGATCGAGCCGCCGCCATGGCTGATCATGATCTTGAGATTCGGGAAGCGGTCGAAGACGTCGGACCGCGCGATCGAGGTGATCGCCAGGCTCTCCTCCGTGATGAAGTGCTCGTCGTACGTCTCGCGTCCTTGACAGCCGCCGCTATGGACGTGAATCGCAAGATCCATCGCGACGCACTTCTCGTAGAGGGGATACCAATAGGGATCGCCGAGCGGAGGTGTTTGATCGATCCCTTCCCCCGGATCGGGATTGAGTAGGATCCCGATGAAGCCGAGCTTCTCGACACAGTAGTCGATCTCGTCGAAGACCGCCTCGATCTTGTGTCCCGAGCACTGCGGGAGCGCCGCGACGCCGCGAAAGCGGGTGGGATGGAATGCGATCGTCCGGGCGATCAGCTCGTTGTTGGAGCGGGCCCATAACTTCGAGTCGCTCAGGCGCCCGCGATGGATTTGCATGAACGGCCGGGGCGAGAGACATTGAATATCGGTACCGACCTCGTCCATCAGCGCGACGTTGGAGTCGGCCGACTTCTTGAGCTCCTCGTCCTTGATCTCGACGAGGGATGCGCCGTGCTGACCGCCGGAGACGATCAGCAGGCTACGATAAGCGTAGAGCGCGGGAGGCGCTACGAGGTGAGCGTGAGCGTCGATGACCACGGGGCAGGACTCCTATCACGAACGTTTTCGGCGACGGAAATCGAACTGTCGCGCATCCCGGACTTTGCCGGGGAAAAATCACCTCTCCTGCCGGAAATCCATTCGCCGAAAGGAGTGTCTCCATGCTTTCACGCCCCGCTTTCCTCGCTACGATCCCGCTCGTCGGCGCGGCCGTGGGACGCGCCCGGGCACAAACCGCCGTCATACGGGTCGGCGCGTTGCCGACGGACGGTTTTGCCGAAGCGTATTATGCGGCCGATATGGGCTTCTTCGCTAAGAACGGGTTGAACGTCGAGATCTCGTCCTTTCACAACGGCGGCGAGATCTCGGCCGCGATCATCGGCGGATCGCTCGACGTCGGCGTCTCGAGCCCGATCAGCCTGGCGAACGCGTACCTCCGCGGAATTCCGCTCGTCTACATCGCCGCCGGAAACATTTACAATTCCGCCGCGCCGACGATCGGTTTCTGCGTCGCCAAAGAGAGTCCGCTGCGAACGGCCAAGGACTTCGAGGGGAAGACGATCAGCGTGAACGGGTACAAGGATCCGACGCATCTGTCGATCCTGGCATGGCTGGCGAAGAACGGCGCCGACGTCGCCAAAGTCAGTATTACCGAGCTCCCCGCCTCGGAGACCGGCCAAGCACTCGCCCGCGGGACGGTCGCCGGCGCCGTGATCCCGGAACCGTTCCTGTCGGCGGCGATCTCGAGCGGCGACGCCCGGTTCTTCGCCAAGTGTTTCGATGCGATCGGAAATGGGATCATGCTCGGCGGCTGGTTTGCGCGGGCGGATTGGGTGAAGAAGAATCCGGAGATCGCCAAGCGGTTCGTCGCGACGATTTACCAGACGGCGCGCTGGGCCAATGCCAACCACGACCGCTCGGCCGTCATCCTGCAAAAGTACTCCCACATCTCCGACGCGACGCTCCGCGTGATGACCCGCGTCGTCTACGCGACCTCACTGACGCCGGCGATGATCAACCCGACGCTGCAGCTCGCCGCATCGTACAAGTTCACCGATCGGCCCGTCTCGGGCGCGGACCTGATCGCCCGGATAGCGTGAGCGCCGCGGAGCGAAACCCTGCCGCAAAGCGCTCGGCCGCTAGTTTTCCAGGACGATGAGACCCGCCGACGAGAGCGAGACGGGCGTCAAGTAGAACCGGTGAACGCGCTTGACGTCGTCGTTCAGCGCAGCGCGCATCGTCAGCCACATGATGAGCTCGATCGCTTCCGCGCCCGCCTTCTCCATGTAGTCGCGGCGACTGATCTTCGTCAATTCATACGGATCGGTCTCGAGCGTATCGAGGAAATAATTGTCGAACGTCCGGTTCAGATAACCGACCCGCTCGCCGTGCAGCTGGTGCGACATCCCGCCGGTCCCGATCACGACGATCTTTTGGTCCGACGGGTACGCTTCGAGCGCGGCGCGCAGCGCCTTCCCGAGCTTGTAGCAGCGCAGCGCGGTTGGGACGGGGTGCTGAATCACGTTGACCGCGATCGGGACGACGCGGACCGGCCAGTCGCCCGGCCACAGGAGATTCATCGGGACGAGGAATCCGTGATCGAGCGCGAGCTCTTGCGCGATCATCGGGTCGAATTCGCTCTCGACCAAACTCTCGACGATGTGCCACGAGAGGTCGGGATCGCCCTGGGCCGGCGGCAAAGGGCGCGGTCCCCAGCCCTCGTCCCCCGGCGGATAGTTCTCCGCGACGCCGACCGCAAAGGTCGGCATCTTTTCGATGCTCAGATCGGCGCCGTGATCGTTGTAAATAACGATCGCAACGTCGGGCTGCCGGCGCGCCAGCCACTCCTGGGCCGGGAGGTAGCCGTCGAAGAGCGGTTTCCACTCCGGCGTCTCCTGCAGCTTTCGATCGTATGCGACCCCGACTTGCGGGATATGGGACGTCCCGATCCCCCCGATGACGCGCGCCATCAGATCACTCCGTTGCGGACCCGTTCGAGGAACGCTTCGTGTTCCATCCCGAGCTGCGCCGCACCGAGTTCCGTCATCTTCATCCCACCCGCCACCGCGGTGAGCTTGAAAACATAATAGATGTTCCCCCCGAGCTCGATGAGCTTTGCATAATCCCGTCCTTTGACGGCGGCGCGCTGCTCGGGCGTGAGCGCGTAGCGGTCGAGGTAGGCGTCCTCGTCGCGTAGGAACTCCTCGCGATTCTCCCTCTTTGCGAGGGAAAACAACAGTTTGTTGAGCACGCGCCCCTTCCGGGCCATCCGACCGTCGTAGACGTACGTCCCCGGGATATCGTCGTAGGATTCCGGCATCGCGAGGTGTCGATACGCCGTACGCCTACGTCGGCACTCCCGAGAGGACGGCCTCCTCGAAAGTTCCCTTTCCGATCTTGTCGAGGTCGAAGAGCCCTCGGGCCTCGACCCAGGCGTGGGTACGGTCGTACATTTCCTTCGTGTAAGGCTCGAAGACCAGCCGTTCGCCGGGCCCGAACGTCCGGACGTCGATCAACGGGTGGAAGCGTTCCGGAAGCTCTCGCAGGTAGTAGTGAACATACCTCTGGTGCTCGAGGTCGATCTCGACCTGGGCCCGACGCAACGCCCGGAAGTAGCGCCGCACGTCGTCGATAGCGGCGTCTTTGGCGATCATCGCCGCGATCATGAATGTGCCGTCCAGGAGCTTGCGAAAGCCCAACTGTTCCAAGACGTAGTATTGGACGCCGAAGACGCACGCGGCCTCGGCACGCCGTTCGAGCATCGCGGCGAGCCGCTCATCCGGCGGGCCGCCGAAGACGACGTTGATCCGTTCCGGCGGCAAGACGGCTTCGAGCGCCTGAATCGCGCTATAGTGGCTGCCCGAATGATACCCGACCTGCACCGGGACGCCCGCGAGCTGTTCGGCTTTCGTAATACGTGACTCGGGCGGGACGAAGATCGCAGCCGGAGTCACCGAGTAGCACTCGCCCCACAGCATCCCGTGTTCGGCCGAAGCGGCCATGTTGACCGTCCAGTGGCACGCGCAGCTCACCGCCGCGCGGCGTCCCTTCTCGTACGACTCGTACGCGCCATACTCGAAACCGCGCTCCGTTCGACGATCGTCGTTCTCATCGATCCCCAGATCGTTCGGCGCGAGGACATAGTCGTCGAGCCCCTCTTGAGCATAATAGCCCTTCTCCTGGGCAACCCACTCTTGCAGCCGTTGGTGGGTGTGGATCACGAACCGTCCCATCTCGTCCCTCCTCTTCGCGGTCTCCGCGAGAGCATAGCGCCATGGTAGACGAGAAGCCCAATAACGAGAAGCTGTTGGGAGGGATCGGGATCATGCCGTTTCGGAATGGCCTCGCGAAGTTGGATTTTCAGCTCCTGCTTGCCCTCGACGCCTTGTTGCGCCAACGTCACCTCACCCGAGCGAGCGACGAGCTGGGCGTCTCGCAGCCCGCGATGAGCAAGTATCTCCGGCGGCTGCGAACGCTGCTCGGCGACCCGCTCTTCTTCAGGGTCGGGACGGCGATGGTCCCGACGCAACGGGCGGCCGCCTTGGCCGAGCCGCTCGCGCAGATCCTCGACCTGGCCGCCCGCGGGTTGTTCTCGAGCGTCGACTTCGACCCTCGGCGAAGCGATCGCACCTTCTCGCTCTTGACCTCGGATTTCGGGGCGGCCGTCGTACTCGCCCCACTCTCGACCGAACTCGAGCGCCTCGCACCCCGGATTCGCTTGCGAATCCTCAACGTCGACGAGCAGTCGAACGCCCGACTCGAAAGAGGCGACGCGGATCTCCTCATCGGCGTCGTACAGCGCCTCTCCGAGGCGGTCTCGACGCGCGTCCTTTACGAGGACGGCTTCACTTGCCTCATCCGCAAGGATCATCGCCTCACGCAGCGGCCCTGGACGCTCGACGCCTTCCGGGACGCCCGCCACGTCGTCGTCAGCTTGGAGTCGGGCCGCTCGTCGGCGCTCGAGCGCGCGATTGCGCTGCATGCTCCCGACGCGCACGTCGCGGTGCGGCTCCCCGCCTTCGCCGCCGTCCCGAGCCTGATCGCATCGACCGATCTGGTCGTCACGATCCCCAAGCGCGTCGCCGCCGTCGTCGCGCGCACCACGGAATGCGTCGAGCTCCCGGTCCCCTTCCCGGTTCCCCCGCTTACGATCATCCTCGCCTGGCATCGCCGCAACGACGATGAGCCGGCGCATCGTTGGCTGCGGGCGACGGTCGAGCGCGCCCTCGTCGCGACGCCGCTGAAACGCTAGCGGGCCTCGCGCGCGACACGTTCGCGAAACTCGCGCGGAGAGATGTGGTACGCGTTTTGGAAGGCACGGCTGAAGTGGGTGACGTCGCTGAAGCCCCACGAGAGCGCGATCTCTCCGATCGTCTTCGTACGCGATGCGGCCGACGCCAGCTCTTCACGACAGCGCCGCAACCGTTCGTTCCAGACCCACTTCATCAGCGTCATCGGCTCGCGTGAAAAGAGCTGATGGACATGGCGGACGGAGAAACCGATCGCGCCTGCGATCCTCTGCGCACTCAGCTCCGGATCGCTCAGATGCTCGCGCACGTACGCCCGAATGCGCTCCAAGTGCTCGCCGTCGGTCCCGTCGTCCGCGCCCGCCGTCCCTTCGGGAAGGGACCCCAGCGCGAGGGCCAGCAGATGCGGGATCGCATCGGCGATCCGCCCCGCGCCGGTATTATCGATCTCGTTCACGTGGCGAGCGACGTTCTCGATCGTCCGCCGGAAGATCGCGCCGCCCCCGCGTCGTCCCGAGATCGCGACCGCGGTATAGCGATCGATCTCCGGGATGACGGTGCGCAAATGCGTCCCCGATACGTAGAGCGAGAGGCACTGCATCGTCCCCGTCTCGATCTCGAACGGGCGGGCCGTATCGATACAAAAGAACGAGCCGGGCTCGACGCGCGCGACGCGCTCGTCCTGGGATGCGACGACGCTCCCTTTCTGCTGCAGGGAGATGAGAAAGGTATCGTACGTGGGACGCAGGGCGACGTCCGGCGCGTGGAGGGTCCGGTGAGGCGTAAACGAGATCTTCCCCAAGCGCAAGCGGTCGAAGGCGAATGCCGTCATCTCGGTCTTGAGCGGCTCGTCGCCCGTCGGGATGATCCGGCAGTCGAACAGCAAACGGGACATTTCAGCCTGCTGCACCCAGAGCTGTCGCCGGTCCGCCGACATCTCTATCGTGATCCTCTCGGCGATCATCGCTCGAACGTCGGCAGGCTCTCCATACCGACTAATAAGCGCGGTCGCAAGGCGGGAGGCCGAACGCGGCGCGTCCGGCGTTTTGGTACGTCACGTCCGTGTTGAGAACCAGGTGGTTTGCGATCGCGTGCGTATCCCGCCAAGCGCGTTGCAGCGGGTTGTCCTCGTCGAGCCCGCGGGCCCCGGCGATGTTGAAGAGCAGGTCCACCGCGTTCAATAGGAGCCTCGAGGCGAACGCAAAGTCCCGTTTGGCGCGGATCCGATGCGCGAGCGTGACGGGCGCCTCCTCGTGCAGGATGCGGTTGAGATTCTCGACGATCGTGTAGGCCGCGTCGATCCCGGCTGCGGCTTCGCCGACGCGAATCTGCAGCGGTGCGGCATCGGCGACCAGCGCCCCACTCACCGTCGAGGTGCGCTCACGCGTAAAGGCGACGAACGCGTCGTATGCCCCGCGTGCTACCCCGATCATCGGGCTGATGATCCCGTAGGGCGACTGATAGGCGAAGGACGAGCGATACAAGATTCCGTCGTCGAGCATACAGCCCGGCGCCGTCCCCTCGCGCGCCTGTTCCAAGTCGATCGCATGCTCCTGCGGGACGAAGACGTCGTCGACGACGATGTTGTTGCTCCCCGTCCCCTTGAGGCCGACGCTGTGCCACGTATCTTTGACGCTGAACTCGCCGGGTTTGAGGAGGAAGTTGAACAACGCCGGTCCCCCGTCGGTCGCCTTACGCCCCGGGACGTATCCCCCGACGATCGCCCAATCGCAGTAGTCGACGCCCGACGCCCATCGCCACTCGCCCGAGATGCGATAACCGCCCGGGACGACCGTGACCTTTCCGAACGGCGCGAACGCGGTCGCGATCTTCGGGCGCGGGTCGGTCCCGTACACCGTCGCCTGCGCAGCCTCCGGGAAATAGCTCAGCCACCACTGATGGTGCATGAGAAATCCCATACACCAGGCGGTCGACCCGCAGACTCTCCCGACTTCCGAGACGGTGTCGACCATATACATCCAATCCGCCCCGAAGCCGCCCCACCGGCGCGGCCGCAGCAGCAGGTCGAGCTCGGATTCGAGGATCGCCTCGACGTTTTCGATCGGCAAACGGCGCAACCGTTCGACTCGCTCGGCGTTCGCGGCGACCCGCGCGGCGATCAGCTTGGCACGCTCGACGGCCTGCGCGCGTGAGATCGTTTTGCCTTGCAAACGTAGGTCGGACATAGCGAGACCATAACACGTGCGTCGCCGCAACGGTGTTGGTTCAAAGTGCTCTAGCACTCCCATCCAACGCCGAGGTCGCCGGAACGGACTCGTCCCCGCTCTCCGGCGATCGCTTGCGCGAGCGACGGGCTAGACTTTCCAACCGGCCTCCGAAAGATCGATGCGCGTCCCGATCGGATCCTTAATGAAAACCTCGGCGTAGCGCCCGTCACGCGGAAGCTCGACCGGGGGCTGTGTCCCGCCCGCCTGCAGCGCGACCTCCGCCGTCTTCTCGATGTCGTCGACTTGAAAGCCGAAATGGTAGAGCCCCTCGGGGCGCTCGCGCGCCGGCAAGACCGCGAGGTTGATGTAGCCGTCGGACAAGTAGATCGCCGGTCCCCCGCCCGCCTGGCTCTCGTGGCGAAACACCTCCGTCATCCCGAAGGCGCGCTTGTAAAAGTCCGCGACGTCCTCTTGCCGTTTCGTCAGTAATGCGATGTGGCGAATGCGTGCCATGCTCAGCCTCCGTTCCTTACTCGCCTGCGAGCAGCTCCGCCGCCGGGAAGGCCTTCTTTAGCGAACCGTATCTCGCCGCGGCGTCGATGAGCGGTTGCATCTCCGCCGGATCGATCTTCTCCGCGAACTGAACGCGCTTCATCCCCGGCGGGAGGGCGAGCCTCGTATATTTCTCGAGGATGCGCGCCGATTCGTCGTTGTGCGTATTCGCCCAACGTGCGGTCTCCAGGATCACCGACCGGAAGCGGCGGACGAGGTCCGGATGGCTCCGGGCCCACGCGCTCGTGCTGAACCAGGCCCCGACCAGGAACTGTTTTGCGATCGAGTCGTGACAAGCGGCGAGGACGCGGCAGCCGTTCTTCAGCGCGAGGCTGAGATAAGGTTCGGAGACGACACCGGCATCGGCGCGGCCGGCGGTGATCGCCGTGCACACTGCGGGCTGCGGCGCCTCGATGAACTTGATCGAGGACAGGTCGGCTCCGTTTTGCGCCATCCACGACGACGCACCGACCTGCGTGATATCGTGTAAAGCGACGACTGCGATCGTCTTCCCGTTAAGATCCTTCGCGTTCCTGATCGGCGAGTTCGTCGCGGTGATCATCATGGTCGTCGGCGCTTTGCTCGTATAGTAACCCGCCGGCGCGATCACCACGAAGGGGAGGCCGCTCACATGCGCGCTCGCGAGCGAAACCAAATTCCCCTGCCCGATGTCGATCGAACCGCCGGCGACCGCGGCCGCGACGGCCGTCCCGCTCGTCAGCACGGTGACCTCGACGTCGAGTCCGGCCTTTTTGAAAAAGCCGAGGTCGGCGGCGTAGAGCGCTTCGGCCCCAAGGTCGATCGGGGTCGTCGCGACCCTGATCGTCGCGACGCTCTGTGCGTACACGGCCGACGGCCCCCCTATGGACGCCAAGAGGATCACCGCCAACAGGAACGGCGTGCGCACGAGCGGAGGGGTTCGTCCCGAGCGCGGCTGAACCTCGTATCTCGCGGAGGGAGCGTGAGGGGTAGAGCGCGAGGTCTTATGCGGGACGATATTCGGCCGGGAGGGATCGCCGACGACTCGTCGGCGAGCAACGTCCTCACGGTCCTGCTTCCGCACTGCGAGACGCGCCGATGCTGACCGATCTCTTGCACTCACCCGGACACTTGTTCCGGCGCTGCCTGCAGCTGCACAATTCGCTCTTCGCCGCGGAAATCGACGTGACGCCGCCGCAGTTCGCCGCACTGCGCGCACTCGAAGAGGTGGGCGAAGTCGACCAGGCGACGCTCGCCGAGATCATCGCGTACGACCGCGTGACGATCGGCGGGCTCGTCGATCGTCTCGAGAACCGCGGATTCGTCACCCGTCGCGTCGGGGAACACGACCGCCGCACCAAGCAAGTCCGGCTCACCGAGGCGGGGCGTGAGGAACTCAAAAAGAGCCGCGCGCGCATCCCGAGTATCAACGAACGCTTGCTCGGGCGATTGAACCCGCAGGAGCGGAGGCTGCTCCTCGAGTTGCTCACGAAGGTGGCGGAGGTCGACGCCCTTACCGACCGCTTTCAGGCCGCCGGCCGTAACCGGGCCCGCGCCGACTAGGAGGGGCGGATGAGGTTGACAGCCCGCAAATAGTACGTATTATAACTAAGTAACGCCGCTGGCTCGGGCAGGAGAGTGGGATTTGGAATTCGGCGTTCAGTTCTTCCCTGAGGTCGGTCCGCAGGAAAAGGCGCCGAGCGACTATTTTCGCGAGTGCCTGACGATCGCCGAAGCGGCGGAATCGCTCGGATTCACGCACGTGCGGACCGTCGAGCACCACTTCAACCCCTACGGCGGTTACAGCCCCAACCCGCTCCTTTTCCTGGCGGCTGCTTCGCAACGCACGAAAAAAGCGCGGCTCATCACCGGTGCGATCATCGCCGCCTTCAACCATCCGCTCAAGGTCGCGGGCGAAATCGGGATGCTCGATGCGATCTGCGACGGCCGGCTCGACGTCGGCTTTGCGCGTGCATTCCTTCCGCACGAGTTTCGCAAGTTCGGAATTTCGCCCGACGAATCGGTCGCCCGCTTTCAAGAAGCGATCGATCAGATCGACTTGCTCTTACGCGAAGAGAACGTCACCCATCACGGTCGTTTCCACGATATCGTCGAGACGACGACCTACCCGCGGCCGACGCAGCGGCCGCGACCGAAGTTTTACATCGCCGCCTCGTTTACGCCCGACACCTTCGAATACGCCGGGCGCAACGGCCACTCGCTGATGTCGATCCCGATGGCCGCCGCGAAGCTCAAAGAGCTCAACCAAGCCTATCGCCGGGCATGGCGCGAGGCAGGCCACCCCGGGAAAGGCGAAGTGATGTTCGCCTTCCACATGTTCGTCGACGAAGACGGCGAGCGCGCGCGACGGATCGCCCGCCCGCACATCGAGGCCTACTTTCGCTCGCTCCTCGCGGCTTCGAGCGACTGGGCGTCGGTGAGATCGCCCGATTACAAGGACTACGACAAGAAGCTCGAGCGGATGAAGCAGCAGACGATGGAGACGTTGATCGAGAACGGCGGCGCGCTGATCGGTTCGCCGGACGAGATCGTCGCGACGTTGCGCCGCCTCGACGAGGAGATAGGGTTCGAGCATGCGTCGTTGCAGGTCAATTTCCATACCCTGCCGCTCGAAGAAGCGATGCGCTCGATGCATCTCTTCGCCGAGAAGGTCATGCCTCAATTCAGCCCCGCACCGGCCCTGACGTGACCCGGCGGGCCGCCCTGCTCGCACTCGCGCTCGCGCTGTCGACGAGCACCGCGACGGCCCAAACTCCCGCTGGGCTCGTGACCGTGCGCTGCGCATCGAACGCCGCCGACGATCTGACGCCCGTGCTCTATGCTCAGCGCGCCGGATTGTTTGCGCGGGCGGGTCTCAATGTCGAGCTCACCCGGATGAACAGCGGAGCCGCCGTTTCGGCCGGAGTCCTCGGCGGCTCGCTCGACATCGGGAAGTCGAGCCTCCTCCCGATCATCACCGCGCACGCGCGGGGTCTCCCGCTCGTCCTGGTCGCCCCGGGCGAGCTATGGCTGACGAACGCGCCGATTTCCGGGCTCGTCGTCTTGAAGACCTCTTCGATCACGAGCGGGAAAGACCTCAACGGGAAAAACGTGGCGGTCGTCGCGCTCAAGGATCTCACCGATACGGGGACGCGCGCCTGGGTCGATCAGCACGGCGGTGACTCGACGACCTTACACATGGTCGAGCTGCCGAGCTCCTCGGCCCTCGCCGCACTCACCGAAGGACGCGTCGACGCCGCAAACATCAGCAATCCCTTTTTCAGCAACGTGGTCGCGTCGGGGAAAGTCCGCGTCATCGGCCATCCGGACGATGCGATCGCCAAGCGTTTCTTGATAACGGGCTGGTTTGCGACGTCCGACTACGTGCGCAAGAATCGCTCGGTCGTCGAACGGTTCGCGCAAGTCGTCCGTCAGGCGGCCGCCTACACCAACAAGCACCATGCCGAGACCGTCGAGATGATCGCCTCGTTCAGCGGTATGGACCCGGCGGTCATCGGTTCGATGACCCGCGCGACCGTCGCGGACGGCATCGATCCCCGCGATATTCAGCCGCTAATCGACACCGCGGCCAAATATAAAGTCATCGACCGTGCCTTCGATGCGCGGGAGCTCATCGGGCTCTCCGGGGCAAAAGGATCGTAAAGGGGGCGGAGTTCGTGCAAACGAGTGAGATCACCGACCTGCGTCGTGCCTGGCGCGAAGCCAACGTCGAGCCTCTGTGGGAAAATGCGCTCGCTCACGGGAAGGCGCGCGCGATCGAACGGCCGCACCTGTGGCCTTGGCGGACGATGAAGCCGCTGATCGACGAGGCGCTGCGGCTCAAAGGGATGGACGTCGTCGAACGGCGTGTCCTCTCGCTGGTCAATCCGGAACCGAGATTGCCGGCCGGTCCCGCGACCGTTACCAACCTCAACGCCGGTTTGCAAATCCTCGCGCCGGGCGAGTCGGCCCGACCGCACCGGCACTCGATGAACGCGTTGCGTTTCGTCCTGTACGGGAAAGGCGCGGTCACGATCGTCGACGACAAACGGTGCCCGATGGACGAGGGCGACCTCATCTTGACCCCGGGCTGGACGTGGCACGAACACGAGCACGGCGGCGACGAGCCGATCGTGTGGCTCGACGTCCTCGACGCGCAGCTGCACCGCTACCTGGGGACCGATGCGTTCGAGCCGGGACCGAAACACGACGTCCCCGACGCGACCAACGAGACCTTCCGCTTCCCGAGATCGGAAGCGATCGCCGGCGTGGTCAACGCCGCGCGCGGGCCGGACGGCGCCAAGTGGTTCAGATACGTCAACCCGCAGACCGGCGGGTCCGTCATGGACCTCCTCGATTGCTACGTCGTCGAGCTCGATACCGAGGAGACCGTCCCGATGCGGACGAGCAGTCACGCGGTCTGTGCGGTGATGGAGGGCCGCGGGACGAGCCGCGTCGGCGATCTGACGATCTCATGGGAACCGCGGGACGTCTTCACCCTCCCCGACGGAAACTGGATCAGTCACCGCGCGGAGAGCGACGTCGCGCGACTCTTCGTGTGTTCCGATCGAGAGATACTCCGCCGCTTGAATCTACTGAAAGAGGAGTACCGGAAATAGATGGACGTCTTGGCGCGGCTCGACGAGGTCGTCGATCAGTATTGCAAGGAGAACCGCTTTTACAACGCCGTCCTCGGGCGTGAGACCGCGAAGCTCTGGGTGAAGCAGCATCGGCTCAACACGCGCATCCGCAATTCACAGATGAAGCTCGCGGTTGCGACCAACTGCCCCGATTGGGAGATCCGGATCAGGATCATCGGCGCAAGCGCCGAGGAGATCATCGCCGACGACCGGCACGGCGGCGGGAAACCACACTGGGAAATCATCGAAGAGCTCGGTGTCGCTTTAGGGATGAGCCTCGAAGAGATCCGCAATGCGGAACCCCTCCCCACGACGCAACTCTGCTGGCTCGCATGGGAGACGCTGACGAAGAACCGGCATTGGCTCGAGGGTTTGGTCGCGAACACTTGCGCCGAACGCGCCAACGTCCCCGGCTACGGCTACGGCTATTTCCGTGAGGTCGGACACTCCGGCGTCCGCCGCAAACAATTCGCCGAAAACTTCGGCTTGCGGGACGATCAACTGACATTCTTCAAGGTCCACTCGGAAGCGGACGTCGCCCACTCGAACCTCGGCTGGCAAACGGTCGCACGTTACGCCGAAGAGTTGAACATGGCCGACGAGGTCATCGAGGCCGCACGCGTCAACTTGCTGGTCTGGAAGACGTACTGGGAAGGGATCCTGGACGCAGGGCTGGCGCTCGAGCGAGCGGCAACGGCCGCTTAAGCTCGCAGCCGAATCGGCTCGCGGCGGACGCTCTCAGCCGCGATCTCGGCCTTGCAGTGGTCGCAAACGATTTTCGGCACGATCTCCCTCCCGCATGCTTCGTGTATGAAGCGATAGGGACGGCGTTCGGGGTGGGGGCGCCAGCGGTCTCCCCACCACTTGAGCGATAAAAGCACCGGATAGAGCTCCCGCCCTTTTTTCGTGAGCTCATACTCGACGCGCGGCGGGGCTTCGCGGAACTCGTGCCGTTCGAGGATTCCCTCCTCCTCCAAGCGTCGCAAGCGGACGGTCAGCACGTTGCTCGCGATACCGAGGCTCTTCTGCAGCGTATCGAACCGTTTGTTGCCCCAAAAAACGTCGCGCAAGATCAGCATCGACCACCCGTCGCCGACGACGTCAAGTGCTTGCGCCACCCCGCAGTCGGCGGTCGAGGCCGTCCGCTTTTTCTTCATGTTTCCCCATTGTAACAGCGATACTTGCAAAATGCAAGTATTAGTCGTATATTGGTTGCTATACTTTCGTTTTGCAAGTAAAGCGGAGCTCGATCATGGCGACCATCGCTCGCCCGGCCCTTGGGGCGCCGACCCCCACCCCCGTCGTCGAATACGGCTTGCGGCGCGTCCTCGTCGTCGGGGCGGTCATGCTCGGCGCGCTGCTGCAACTCGCCGATACGACGATCGTCAACGTCTCGCTCCCCACGATCGACGGAAATCTCGGTGCCACGATCGACGAAGGCACCTGGTTCATCACCGCCTATATCATCACGAACGTCGTCATGATCCCGCTCTCGCCCTGGTTTCAGACGAGGTTGGGTCGCAAACGGTTCTTCGCTTTGTGTCTGGGCGGCTTCACCGCCTCGTCGATATTGTGCGGATCGGCGGGCACCGTCGGCGGCGAGATCTTTTGGCGTCTGCTGCAAGGGGCGTTCGGCGGCGGCCTCATGGTCCCCGCACAACAGATCATCCGCGACACCTTTCCACCCGAACAACTCGGGACCAGCCAAACGCTGTTCGGCTTGGCGGCGACGCTCGGACCGACGATCGGCCCGACGCTCGGAGGCCTCTTGACCGATGCATTTTCGTGGCGATCGATCTTCTTCATCAACGTCCTCCCCGGGATCGTCGCGACCGTGTTGGTCGTGATGGTCGTGCGTGACGCCGAAGCGCCGCACCGCCTCCCGGTCGACGCCGTCGGGATCGGTTTGCTCGCCGTCACCCTGGGCTCGTTACAATACGTGCTGGAAGAAGGCGAACGGCACGACTGGCTCGAGAGCGACCCGATCCGCGGCTTCGCGTCGTTGTTCCTCGTGGGGATGGTCGCGTTCGTCCTGCGGGAGCTCTTCGGAACGACGGCCCCCGCATTGGCGTTGCGCGTGTTGCGCGTCCGCGCCGTCTGGGCGACCTCGGTCGTGAACTTCGCCTTCGGGTACTGCCTCTATGCGATGTTCGTGATCCAGCCGCTCTTCACGCAGAGCCTGCTAGGCTATACCACGACCCTTTCCGGGCTCATGGTGATGCTCCGAGCGAGCGCCGTCCTCGCCATGTTCCCGCTCGTCGGCCGACTGGTCTCGCGACCGGACCTCGATTTGCGCGTCGTCGTCAGCCTCGGCCTCGCGACGTACGCCGCGGCTTCCTGGTTTCAAGCGAACGTCGTCACGACCACGACCGATTTCGGCGCGCTCGTCCCGACGCAAATCTTGGGCGGGATCGGACTCTCCCTGATCTTCGTCCCGTTGAACGTCGCGTTGCTGCGCGCAATCGAACCGCGCATCGTCCCGGCCTCCCTCGGCCTGACGCGCCTCGCGCAGCAGATCGGCGGATCGGTCGCGACGGCGACGATCGTCACGTTTATCGATCGCGCCTTCGCCGTCCACGACTCGGAGCTCCGCGCGGCGGCGACGATCTCCCGCGATGCGGTCCGCACGCTCGTCGCCCAGCCGCACGGGCTGCTCGAACTGGCGACGCTCGTCTACCGACAGAGCGACGTCCTGGCCTTCGCCGACGCGACGCGCCTCATGGCGCTGATCGCCGCCGTCTCGATCCCGCTCCCGTTCCTGCTGGCGCGTGCTCAGCGGGCCGCGCGGTAAGGGCCGAGTTGGCGAGCCGCTTCGAGCGCGAACGACTGATCGACGACGTCCTCGACCCGCGGATTACCTTGGATGAAGCCCTGCCGCCGAAAGAAATCGAGGTCCTCGCGTAATGAGACGACGTTGAGGCGGCCGTTCGGGTTCGTCCAGCTCGGCGTGATCGCGCGAAAGATCGCCGGGTTCTTGATCTTCGTCTCTTGGACGAGGATGCGGATGACGTCGTCGGCGTTGGGTCCGGCGAGCTTCCCTCCCTTGAGCGCACCGACGTAATACCGCGCCCCGCGCAAAAAGCCCCGCATGAACTTCATCCCGAGATCACGGTGGTCGGCGATGAACCGGCCGCCGTACATGATCACCGAGATCTCCTGGTCGGGATAGATCGCGTCCATCCCGACGATCTTCACGGCGGAGCCGCTGCTGAACATCTGCTCGGCCGAGGGCTCCGTCGGGATCGCGGCGTCGATCGAGCCGTTCTTCATCGCGACGACCTGATCGGGATAGCTCAAATAGACGCGCTTGACGTCGTCGAGCGTCAGCCCGGCTTTGCGCAACAGGACCTCGAGCGTCGCGGTCGCCGCGCTTTGCGGCGTGTTCGCCCCGAACGTGAGTCCCTTCAGATCCTTGAGCGTCTTGAACCGACCGCTCTTTACCAAGTCCGTTCGTACGGCGAGCTGCTGAAAGCCGTAGCCCGGCGGGTCGCTCCCCAGATCGGCGACGATACGAATCGGTATCCCGCGCGCCGCGGCGTTGTACAGACCGGCCGAAGGGGAACCGGCCGCGATATCGAGCTGCCCCGTCCCGAGCGGCGCGATCATCGCGGCGCCCGCGTCGAAGGGAATGATCTCGACATTGATCCCTTCCTGCCTGAAAAACCCCTTTTGTTGGGCGATGTAGATCGGCGCGTCGGTCGTGCTCTGGAGCATCCCGAGCCGAACGGTCGGCAACTCCTGGCTGCGCGCGGCGGGGACGGTGACGAACACGAGCGCGAGCAGCACCGATGCGGAAAAGGCCACGATTCTCATGTAGAGAATCTTCGCGGGCCCAAGGAGGTGTTCATGGCTGACGTAACGGTCTCGATCCGCCCCAATGGACCATACCTGGTGAGCGGGACGATCGCGCTCCTCGACGAGAACGGCAACCCCATCGACCTCGAAGGCCGCGAGAAATTCGCCCTGTGCCGCTGCGGGGGATCCGTCAACAAGCCGTTTTGCGACGGGACTCACAGCAAGATCGGCTTCATCGGCGCTACCCGCGCGGTCGCCGAAGCCGAACGGGGCAAATCGTAACGTGCTGACCCGCGCGCAAGCGCTGATGCTCCTGGGCGCCTCCACGGCAAGCCCCGCGATCGCGCTCGCCCAAGCGACGACGCCGATCAAGATCGGCTCGGTCGCGGCCGACTCCTACGCCGAGCCGTTTTACGCGCTCGACGCCGACTTCTTCCGTCGAGCGGGATTCGACGCACAGGTCCTCCCCTTCCCGAGCAGCGGCGCGGCGGCCGCCGCATGCGCCGGCGGGGCGATCGACGTCGCCCTGACCGATATCGCCGTGATCGCCAATGCCGTCAATCGCGGCTTGGCGTTTACCGCGATTGCGGGCGGCGGCCTCTACGCGCCGAACTCCTGGACCACGGCCCTGTGCGCCCTCAAAAGCTCCCCGTACAAAAAGGCGAAGGACTTCGAGGGGCGGACGATCGCGGTCGTCACGCTGGTCTCCGTCAGCAGCGTCGCCGTGAAAGCATGGTTGACGAAGAACGGTGCAGACTTGAACAAGGTCCGCTTCGTCGAGATGCCCTTCCCCGAGATGGGTCCGGCTTTGCAACGCGGGAGCGTGCAAGCCGCATTCGTCGCCGAGCCGTCGCTCTCGCAACTCCCGGCCGAGATCGAGGTGATCGCCGACCCCTATAGCGCGATTGCGAAGACTTTTTTGATCAGCGTTTGGTTCACCACGCGGGATTGGCTCGGTAAAAATCCCGAGGCGGCGAAGAGGCTGGTCCAGGCCGTCTACGAGACCGCGCGCTGGGCCAATGCGAATCGCGACAAGACCGCCGCAATCCTGGCGAAGTACTCGAAGCTGCCGCTCGAACGCGTCCAGCACATGCGCCGCGCCGAGTACGCGACCTCGCTCACCACGTCGTTGCTCCAGCCGGTACTCGACGCCGGCTATACATACAAAGCGATTCAACGGCAAGTCGACGCCGCCGCATTGATAACGAGGGTTTAGGAGATGGCTATCTCACGCCGTACGGCGATCGCGCTGGGCGCCTCCGCGCTCGTCGCGCCGCGCCTTGCCTCCGCGCAAACGCTGATCCAGCTCAAGATCGCCGGCGTCCCGGAAGACTCGATCACGCCGGCTCTGTGGGCGGAGCAAAGTGGGATCTTTCGACGGTACGGACTCGATGTACATATCGATGCGCAGCGCAGCGGCTCCGCCGTCGCCGCCGGCGTCGCCGGCGGAGCCTATCAGTTCGGAAAATCCAGCTTGATGGCGTTGATCGCCGCCCACGCCCGGAAGGTTCCGATCGTCATCGTCGCGCCGGGTGGGATATACGACGCTTCCCACCCCATCAACGGCCTCATCGTCAAGGTCGATTCGCCGCTCAAATCCGGCGCGGACTTCAACGGAAAGACGATCGCCGTCTCGTCGCTCGGCGACCTCTACACGATCGGCACCTACGCGTGGCTCGAGAAGACCGGCGGCGATTGGACCTCGGTCAAGCTCGTCGAGCTCCCGATCAGCGCGGTCTTCGAAGCGGTGGTGAGCGGGCGCGTCGACGCGGGGAACACGATCGTCCCCGATCTGCAGGCCGCGCTCGCCACCGGCAAAGTCCGCGATCTCACCGACACCAACGCGGCGATCGCGCGGCGCTTCATGTACACGGCCTGGTTTACCACCGCCGACTACGCCAAGAACAATCGGGAGGTCGTCGAGAAGTTTCGCTCGGCGTTGCGCGACTCGACCGCCTACACCAACACGCATAAAGCGCAAACGGTCGACCTCTTCGCGAAATTCTCGGGTATGCAGCCGGCGATCGTCGCAAAGATGAATCGCACCGAGTGCGGGACCACGCTCGATCCGCGCCTCATCCAGCCGCTGATCGACGCGACCGCCCGCTACAAAGTGATCCCGGCGCCGTTCGACGCCCGAGACTTCATCGCGGCTACCTGATCGAAAACAGATCGGACTCCGGTGAGGGCGGCGACCGGCGCAAAGCCCCCGCGACGGCCGCCGCCTCGATCTCAACCGCCGTAAAAGACGTTGTCGCCGAGATCCTTCATCTCGAGGATCGCCGCGTCGGGGCGCCCGGAGGGAGGCTTCATGACGTGTGCCTCGGTGACTTCCCCGACGACGATGTGGTGATCGCCCTGCTCGACGATCGTGACGACCTTGCATTCGACGGCCGCGACTGCATCGTCGAGGATCGGCGCACCGTTGGCCCCCTTGTGATAGGACTGGCCGCTCAGCTTCCCGTCTTTGACTTCGGTCGGCTTGAAAAACGTGAAGGCGACGCTTTTTTGATCCTTGCCCAGCATATTGAGCGCGAACGCCTTCGTCTCTTTCACGATTGCGTAGCCGTGCGAATCGGTCTTCACTCCGACCGCGACGAGCGGCGGCGCGAAGGCGGTCTGCGTCACCCAATTCACGGTCGCGGCCGAGACGTTGCCCTTTCCGTCGTCGGCGGTCAACACATAGATGCCATACGGAATCATCCGCAGCGCAGTCTTCTTGGCGTCAGCGTCCATCGTTCTCCCTTTTACGGCGCTACGGCCCAGCCTGCGCGCCCCCCACGCTCCGCGCGGGGCCCCCGCCAGACGGGCCCATCAACAAGAGTGCTACGCGACCATCCCCCCAGGGGGCCCGTAACGACGTCTTCTTTGTACCGCGCTACGGCCCAGCCTGCGCGCCCCCCACGCTCCGCGCGGGGCCCCCGCCAGACGGGCCCATCAACAAGAGTGCTACGCGACCATCCCCCCAGGGGGCCCGTAACGACGTCTTCTTTGTACCGCGCTACGGCCCAGCCTGCGCGCCCCCCACGCTCCGCGCGGGGCCCCCGCCAGACGGGCCCATCAACAAGAGTGCTACGCGACCATCCCCCCAGGGGGCCCGTAACGACGTCTTCTTTGTACCGCGCTACGGCCCAGCCTGCGCGCCCCCCACGCTCCGCGCGGGGCCCCGGGATTAAATCCCCAAACTCGACATTTGGGCTTCCGGATAGCGCGTCCCGGCGGCGGCGCCCGGCGGCAAGATCCGATCGATCTCCTGCACCTCCTCATCGCCGAGCGTGCAATCGACCGCCCCGGCATTCTCCTCCAGGTGACGGACATTGCTCGTCCCCGGAATCGGGATGACGTCGGGTTGGCGGAGCAACCAGGCCAAGGCGAACTGCGCAGGGGTGCAACCCTTCCTGTTCGCCATCGCGATGACGGCGTCGGCGAGCTTGAGATTCGCGGTGAGGTTCTCGCCGTTGAAACGCGGCTGACGACGGCGGGAGTCGCCCTCAGCCAGCTCGTTCGCGCTTCGGAAGCGCCCCACCAAAAAGCCGCGCCCTAACGGGCTGTAGGCGACGAAGGCGATCCCGAGTTCGCGCGTCGTCTCCAAGACCCCGTTGATCTCGACGTCGCGCGTCCACAACGAATATTCGGTCTGTAACGCCGCGATCGGATGGACGCTGTGCGCGCGGCGAATCGTCGCCGGCGCCGCCTCCGATAGCCCGAGGAAGCGGACTTTCCCCTCCCGCACGAGCTCGGCCATCGCACCGACGGTCTCTTCGATCGGGACGTTCGGATCGACGCGATGGAGATAGAAGAGATCGATCGTCTCCATCTTCAGCCGGCGCAGCGACGCTTCGCAGGCCTTTCGGACGTAGGCCGGAGAGCCGTCGACCCCGGCGGGCGTCCCGTCGGGCTTGCGTAAGTTGCCGAACTTCGTCGCAACGAAGGCACGGCTCCGCCGGTCGGCGAGCGCCCGGCCGACGAGCATCTCGTTGTCGCCCCCGCCGTACGCGTCGGCGGTGTCGATAAAGTCGATCCCCAGCTCGAGAGACCGATGAATCGTTCGGATCGATTCGGCCTCATCTGCGGAGGTCGCAGCGTAGATCGACGACATCGCCATGCAGCCGAGGCCGAGGGCGGAGACGTCGACGCCGCTCCGGCCCAAAGGACGGCGTGGGAACGTAGGCATAGCGGCCTCTTCGGCGCCACGGAGGTCGCATCCCAGGGAAGGGCCAAGCTGACCGTCGATGCGCCTGCTCGCCGTCTGGCTGGCCGCCCTCATCGTCTCGTTCGGTCCCGCTGCACCGGCGCAAGAGACCCCGCTGATCAGGATCGCCGCGCCGCCGAACGACACCGCGACCTCGGCTCTCTATGCTGTCAAAGCCGGCCTCTTCAAACGAGCGGGTTTGAACGTCGAGCTGACCCCGATGAACAGCGGAGCGGCCGTCGCATCGGCGGTCGCAGGCGGCGCCGTTCAGTTCGGAAACTCGAGCCTCGTCACGCTGATCGAAGCGCATGCCAAACACATCCCGTTCACGCTGGTCGCGACCTCGGGGATGATCGAGACGAACGTCCCCTATGCGGCCTTCGTGGTCCGCAAAGACGCCCCGTACAAGACCGCACGGGATCTGAACGGGAAGACGATTGCGACGCCGGCGCTGCGCGACCTCAACGCGATCGCGATCATGGACTGGGTCGATCAGAACGGCGGGGACTCGTCGAGCTTGCACTTCATCGAGCTCCCCGCCTCGGCGACGCTACAGGCGATCGCCGACGGCCGCGTCGACGCCGCGATCCTCGGGACGCCGATCCTGACGCAAGGGCTCGAAACGGGCCAAATCCGCGTCTTTGCAAAGGCGTTCGACGCGATCGCCAAGCGCTTCATCCACATCGCCTGGTTCACGACCGAGGACTACGCCGCCAAGAACCGCGCGATCGTCGAACGATTCGCACGCGTAATGCACGATGCCGCGGTCTACTGCAACGCCCATCAGTCCGAGACCGTCGATATGATCGCCGAGTTCGGGAAGCTCGACCCGAACGTCGTCCGGCGCATGGCGCGCGTGACGTTCGCGGAGTATTTGACCGCCCCGGAGATCCAACCGCTGGTCGACGTCGCGGCGAAATATCGGGTAATCGATCGGCCGTTCAACGCGCAGGAATTGATCAGCCCGTACGCGCTGAAACCGCCTCGACGCTAGCTCGCCGCTCGCAGCCAGGTCAAATCGAGATAGCCGGCAGCCCCCAGCCGGCACCGCGAGTCGCCGAGCCGGCGCAGCCCCTCGATCAGGGTCGTGAGGTCCTCGGGCGCAATCGCCGCATCGTGATAGAAGACGTCGTCCCGCTCGACCATCTCGGCGTAACACAAGGCGGCGTCTGCCTGCGACACGGTCCCCGCTCCGGCGAGTGCCGCGATCGCCGCCTCTCGGTTCGTGCGATCGGCGAGGAACCGCTGGGCACGAATCTCGGCTCGCAGCAGCGCGACGACCGCCCCCGGCTCGGCGCGCGCGAACTCGACATTCGCTTGCATCGAGGAAAACAGAAAGTTGGGATACCGCTGCGGGAGGCTCGCCAAGAGCGGCAGCCCCAGCCGGGCCGCGTGAGCACTCGTCGGCGGCGTCAAGATCGCCGCCGAGACCCTCCCGGCGCGGAGCGCGTCGAAGCGCCGTTGCGTCCCGCCGACCATCTCGAGCGTATAGTCGCCTTCCCGCAAGCCTGCGTCGGCAAGGAGCATCCGTAGCCCGAGCGAGCTCCCATAGCGCAACGAGACCGCGCCCAACAACCGCCCACGCAGGCTCTCGAGCGAGGTAATCCCCCGGGCACCGTAGAGATACGCGGACGGCTTGCGCACGAGTCCGGCGATGATGCGAATCGGATAGCCGGCTTCGATGAGCGCAATATCCTCATCCGGCCCCCGACGTTCGATCGGCGTTGCGCCCGAGAGCAGGCTCTTCGTTTGGTCGTCCTGATCCATCCAGCGCAACTCGACGTCGAGCCCTTCGTCACGGTAGAAGTTCTCGGAAACGGCGATCAGGGCGGACCAATGAATCGGCCCGATGTGTTGCGGGAGCGCGACGGCGATCTTCATCTATTCCATTTTCATCTACTGCTTATGGAAACCGCGTTTCTCTGTCAGCCATTCGGCGTGGTCTGACGGTGGAGCGATCGAGGATTTGCTGCGCTACATTTATAAAGAGAGCTTGCTATGACGGTGTTGGAAGATACTCCCGCCGAACCGCGCCTCGTCTTCCCCGCCCTTGGTCGACTCTATTCTCGGTTTTCGCCCTACAGCTACGCATTCATGCGCCTGTGCCTGGGCTTGATCCTCACGCCTCACGGTTTCTCGAAGCTCTTCTTGGGAGCCGCGCCGATCGGCACACTCGCGAGGCTGCACTTGACGCCGCCCACGTTTTGGGGTTATCTCGTCGGCTGCACGGAGCTCTTCGGCGGCCTCATGGTCGCCCTCGGCCTCTTTACCCGATTGGGCGCGCTGGCGATCATCATCGAAATGACCGTCGTGACGTTCGTCATTCAGCGGCCGTACGGCTATTACTGGACGCAACGCGGCTTCGAATTCCCGCTCCTGATCTGGCTGCAGTGCATCGCCGTCTTCTTCCGTGGCGGTGGACGCTATTCGATCGATCGCGTCATCATCGGCAAAGAACTCTAGCTCGACGGCTCCAGAGGGGTGCTCATCGCACCGCCCGTGTGCGGCTCCTCCGAGCGAAAGAGGTCCCCTCGCCGAACGCAGACAAACGAGCGTCGTGGCTCAGTCGGTAGCAGCGCAACCCAAAGCGGCGGATTGGAACCTCGGCGGCCTCTTCGCAGTCGGACTCGGCCACTTCGTCGACGATCTGTTCTCGGGGACGGTCGCGCTCACGATCTTTTACGTGATCTCGAACGCCCATTTGCCCGCATGGTACCAAGGCTTGTTGAGCTTCTTTTGGTACCTCACGAGTTCGATCGTTCAGCCGCTCGCCGGAGCCTACACGGATCGCAACGGGCGCTGGTGGTTCATGCCGAGCGCCGTCCTCATCGTCGTCGTCGCGCTTTCGCTCGCCGGACTCGCCGGCTCGATCTGGATGCTCGCCGTCTTGATCGTCTGCGGCGGATTCGGGGCCGCCGTCATGCATCCCGAAGGCGGGAAGTACGCCGCGATGCTGAGCGGCTCGCGGCGCTCGCAAGGGATCTCGATCTTCCAGATGGGCGGGACGCTCGGTATCTCGCTGGGTCCGATCACGATTGCGACGCTGCTGCAGCACTTCGGCCGACACGGCTCGCTCCTGCTCCTCGTCCCCGGTTTGCTCGCCGTCGCCTATCTTTACTATGCGATCTATCGTGCCGACCGGCTCGCACGGACCGCGCACGCCGCACGTAAGAAGGAGACCGAGACCGACGACCGACCTGTCGATCGCATCGGGATCGGGCTGGTCGTCACCAGTACGACGATCCGCTTTTTCGCCGCCACCGCGTTCGTCACGTACTTGCCGAACCTGCTGACCGGTCGCGGGTATTCGCTGGTCGAGGCGGGTCAGATCGTCACCGCGTTCATGCTCCTGGGGAACATCGGTCTCTACCTCGGCGGTTATCTCGGCGATCGGCTCGGCTCGGTCGTCGCGTCGATCTTGGCGCTCATCCTTTCCGTCCCATGTTTGCTCGGCTTCTTCTTCGCGCCGATGCCGTATGCGCTCTTGCTCTTGTTCCTGGGGAACGTGATGATGACGATGCAGAACGCGCCGAGCGTCGTCCTCGTTCAGGCCATGCTGCCGAAGAACCTCGGGATGGCGCTCGGTCTGATCAACGGCGTCTCGTTCGGGATGGGTTCGGCCCTCGTTACGGTGCTCGGTCTCCTGGTCACGCGCTTCGGAGCCGGAGAAGCCCTCCTCTATGCGAGCGTCTCGCCGCTCATCGCCGCGTCGGCTTACTTTACGATCAACCGGCGTCTACACGGACTTCTCGAAAGAGTCTAGAATCACCGCGGGGTGAGCATGTTTCTGAACCGCATCCTCGCGACCGCCGGGAAAGCGATTCTAACCGCCGCCGCCGACAAGGCGGCCGCGGAGTTGCGCAGCCCTCAGACGCGCGCCAAGCTCGCCCAAGCCGCGCGGGCCGCGGCCATGCAGGGCGCCCGCCGGCTGGGACGGACCGTCGGGAAACTACAGCGTTCTCTCGCGGAGCGAACGACCGACGAGTAAGATCGTATGGCTCAGTATGTGTACGAAATGTACCGCGTCGGGAAAACCGTCCCGCCGAATCGACAGATTCTCAAAGACATCTCGTTGAGTTTTTTGCCCGGTGCGAAAATCGGCGTCCTCGGGCTCAACGGTGCGGGCAAGTCGACGCTCCTGCGAATCATGGCGGGCGTCGAGACCGACTTCGACGGCGAGGCCAAGCCGATGCCCGGGATCTCGATCGGCTATCTCGAGCAAGAACCGAAACTCGACAAGGATAAAACGGTCCGCGAGACCGTCGAGGAAGGGCTCGGACATATCCTGGCGGCACGCAGACGCCTCGAAGAAGTCTATGCCGCCTACGGCGAACCCGACGCCGACTTCGACAAACTCGCCAAAGAGCAGGCCGAACTCGAAGCGATCTTGTTCTCGAGCGACGGCGACACGCTCGAGCAACAATTGGAGGTCGCGGCCGATGCCTTGCGCTTGCCGCCGTGGGATGCCAAGATCGAATCGCTTTCAGGCGGGGAGAAGCGCAGGGTCGCGCTGTGCCGCCTCCTCCTCTCCAAGCCCGATATGCTGCTCCTCGACGAACCGACCAATCATCTCGACGCGGAGAGCGTCGAGTGGCTCGAGCAATTCTTGCAGCGGTTTCCCGGGACGGTCGTCGCCGTCACCCACGACCGATACTTTCTCGACAATGCAGCCGAGTGGATTTTGGAGCTCGATCGCGGGCACGGGATCCCGTGGCGCGGGAACTATAGTTCGTGGCTCGATCAGAAACAGCGGCGGCTCGAGCAGGAAGAAAAGGCCGAGTCGGCCAGGCAAAAGACGCTCAAACGCGAGCTCGAATGGGTTCGGTCGGGCGCCAAGGCACGGCAGGCCAAGAACAAGAGCCGGATCGCACGTTTCGAAGAACTCTCGAGTTATGAGTACCAGCGGCGGAACGAGACGCGAGAGATCTTCATCCCCGTCGCCGATCGACTCGGCGACAACGTCATCGAGTTCGTCGGAGTACGTAAGGCCTACGGCGACAAGCTCCTGATCGACAACCTCAGCTTCGTCGTCCCGGCAGGCGCGATCGTGGGGATCATCGGGCCCAACGGCGCCGGAAAGTCGACCTTGTTTCGGATGATCACCGGGAAGGAACGACCGGACGCAGGCGAGATCAAGATCGGGCCGACGGTAAAGATCGCGCACGTCGATCAAAGTCGTGAGTCGCTCGACGGGAGCAAGACGGTCTTTGAGGAGATCGGCGGCGGACTCGATGTCTTGACCGTCGGCCGATTCGAGATGTCGTCCCGTGCTTATCTGGGCCGCTTCAACTTCAAGGGGACCGATCAGCAGAAGCTCGTGGGGAGCTTGTCGGGCGGCGAACGCGGCCGCTTATATCTCGCGAAGACGCTGCTCGCCGGCGCGAACGTCCTCTTGCTCGACGAGCCGTCGAACGATCTCGACGTGGAGACGTTGCGTGCGCTCGAGGACGCGCTGGGCGAGTTCGCCGGGACCGTTCTGGTCATCAGCCATGATCGCTGGTTCCTCGATCGGATCGCCACCCATATTCTGGCCTTCGAGGGCGACTCCAGCGTCTATTTCTTCGAGGGGAATTATCACGAGTATGAAGCTGCGAAAATTGCACGTCTGGGCGAAGAGGCCGCGCGACCTCGCCGTATCCGCTACCGCCCCCTTACGCTGAAATGAACGGTAAAATCGCGCTCGAAGAGCACTTCGCCCTTGAAGCGACCCTCGGCGATTCGCAACGCTTTGTCGGGCCGCAGACCTGGGCGACCCTACGCGCCGGGTTGCTCGATTTTCAAGAGCGCCGTATCGCCGAGATGGACGCCCACGGGATCGAGCGGATGATCCTCTCGCTCAATGCGCCGGCGGTCCAAGCGATCTTGGAGCCGAGCGAAGCGGCCCACATCGCACGCACGGCGAACGACATCCTCGCCGAAGAGCTTGCGAAACGTCCCGATCGTTTTTCAGGCCTCGCCGCGCTCCCGATGCAGGACCCGGACCTCGCCGCGCGCGAGCTCGAGCGCTGCGTAAAGGAACTCGGCTTCGTCGGTGCGCTCGTAAACGGCTATTCGCAGGTCGGGAGTCCGGAAAATGCGGTGTACTACGATGCGCCGCAGTACCGCGCGTTTTGGCGGCTGGTCGAGCAGCTCGACGTCCCGCTCTATCTCCATCCGCGTGAACCGAGTCAACGCAAAGCCTACGAAGGACATCCCTGGCTCGCGGGCCCAGCATACGGTTTTGCCGCGGAAACGGGGCTCCATGCGCTGCGGCTGATGGGGAGCGGGCTCTTCGACGAATTCCCGGGACTGACGATCATCCTCGGCCACATGGGAGAAGGGCTGCCGTTCAACTTGTACCGCATCGACGAGCGGATCGCGTGGTCGCCGATGGGCTATCCGGCGAAGCGGAAGATCTCGGAATACTTTTCGGACAACTTCTACATCACGACCGCGGGGAATTTTCGGACGCAAGCGCTCGTCAACGCGATCCTCGAAATCGGAGCGGACCGCATCCTCTTCTCGACCGACTATCCCTTCGAAGAGGTCCGCGAGGCGGCCGAATGGTTCGATCACGCGAGCATCAGCGAGCGCGACCGTCGCAAGATCGGCCGCGAGAACGCGCTTGCACTTTTCAAGCTCGCCGAACGCGCCGCCGGCGAGCCTGCGGAGAAAACGCCCTAGATGACGATCGCCGCTCGGGCGAGGATCGCGGGGAGGTCGCGCAGCGATGCGATCGTATAGGACGGGCGCGCACCCAGCGTCTCCGGGGGAGCGCCGCCGCGGTTGCACCACACCGACTCGAAGCCGAATTCGGCCGCACCCGTAGCATCCCAACCTTCGGAGGTGACGAATACGAGGCGCGGCGCTTCGGAAAACGTCGCCGTCACGAGCTCGTACGCGCGTGGATCGGGTTTGTACGTACGGATCGACTCGGTGCTTGTGATCCGACCGATATAGCGTCGCAGGCCTGCATTGGTCAGCGCCGCTTCGGCGACCGAGGACGACGCATTGGTCAGCGCCCCGACCTGCATCCCTGCCGCGCACAGAGCCTGCAGTGCCGGACCTGCATCGATGAATGGGCGCAAATAGCGCCAGCCGTCGACGAGCGTTTTGCGGTAAGATTCGGTCAAGTTGACATGATGAAGCGACGCCGCGTAGACCAGCGCGTGGTCGGCGAGCTCGTCGAAGTGCTCGTAGCGGCGCATCGCGGCACGCGCGAGCATGCAGGTCAGGAGTCGATCACGCCAGGACTGAACGAACGGCTTGACGTCTTTGATGACGGGCAGAAGCTCGGGACGTAAAGAGTCGATATCGAGCAACGTACCGAAGAGGTCGAAGACGATCACCGGGGCTCGTCGCATCCCCTTCCCTTTGATCGTCGCGCGATGGAATGCGTCCGCCAATGTACCAGCGATGTCGTCCTTGCATTGGACAAACTCCCGAAGACGATGCCGACGCGGAGCAGTTCGCGGGAGGTACGACCGCGGCGCCGGCCTCGACGCCGCCCGTGGATATCCGCGCGCATGATCCGTCCGTCGCCGTCGCGAACCGGGCGCCGTGGCACTGAATCATCCCCCCGGACAGAGCCCCCAAGGATCCCAACCCAGACACCTGCCGACTTGGTGGGTCGCGCTGGTCGTCGTCCTCATCATTTGGAACCTGATCGCGTTCTTCAGCCACCCCGGCGGCGCGACCGTTACGATTCCCTACACGACCTTTTTGGCGCAGGTTCGCAGCGGGAACGTCGTTCAGGTACAGATCAACGGAGATCGGATCAGCGGGACGTTTGCGCGCCCCTACACGCCTGCCGTCCAGGCGTCGCCCTCGCCGGCGGCGACGCCGGGCCGCTTTACGAGCTTTCAAACGACGTTTCCGCAGACGGTCGGAGACCCGGGTCTGGTCCCGCTGCTGATCTCGCACAACGTCACCATCGACGTCACGCCGAACGCGCCGTCGTGGCTCGGCGCGCTGCTCGCGTGGCTCCCGGCCTTGCTCCTGTTCGGATTCTTCATCTGGATCCTGCAGCGCAGCGGCCCGGGAGCGGCCACGGCGTTGGGCTTCGGCAAAGCGAAGCCGCACCGGTACGACAGTAACCAACCGCGGGTCACGTTCGACGACGTCGCGGGCGCCGACGAAGCGAAAGCCGAGCTGCAAGAGGAAGTCGATTTCCTCATGCACCCCGCCAAGTACCACGCGCTGGGTGCCGAGATTCCGAAAGGCGTCCTCCTCGCCGGACCGCCGGGTACGGGCAAAACGCTGCTGGCACGCGCCGTCGCCGGCGAGGCGAACGTCCCGTTCTTCAGCCTGAACGCGTCCGAATTCGTCGAGATGTTCGTCGGTGTCGGCGCGAGCCGCGTCCGCGACCTGTTTGCCCAAGCGAAGGCAGCCGCTCCCGCGATAATCTTCATCGACGAGATCGACGCGGTAGGCCGTCGCCGTGGGGCCGGCGTCGGGACGGTGAACGACGAGCGGGAACAGACGCTCAACCAGCTCTTGGGGGAGCTCGACGGGTTCGATCCGCGGCTGGGGATCATCGTCTTGGCCGCGACGAACCGGCCGGACGTCCTCGATCCTGCGCTGCTGCGCCCCGGCCGATTCGATCGGCAGGTGACGATCCCGGCCCCCGATCGCAGAGGACGCGAAGGGATCTTGAAGATCCACATGCGCAAGCTGCGCCTCTCGGACGATATCGACGTCTCGGTCCTGGCGGCGGCGACGGTCGGTATGAGCGGCGCCGATCTGGCCAATCTCTGCAACGAAGCGGCCCTCGGTGCCGCCCGACTCGGCCGCCCCGCCGTCACGATGGAAGACTTTGAACACGCACTCGACAGGGTGCGGCTGGGCGCGATGCACCCCCAACTGGTCGACCCGAACGACCGTCGCATCGTCGCCTATCACGAATCGGGACATACCGTCGTCGCTTGGTTGACGCCCCTCGCCGATCCCGTGCAGAAGGTGACCATCGTCCCGCACGGACCGGCGCTCGGAGTCACGGAGCAAATACCGGCTCGCGAGCAGCTCAATTTGAGCGAGGCCTACCTGAAGTCGCGGCTGGCGGTGATGCTCGGCGGACGGACGGCCGAGGAGATCGTCTTCAACTCGGTGACGACCGGCGCCGAGAGCGATCTCGTCCAGGCGACGAGCCTGGCCCGCCAGATGGTGACGACCTGGGGTATGGGTAGCCTCGGCCTGCTCGCATTCAAGTCCGACGAACGACAGCCGTTCTTGGGATACGAGCTTGCGCAGAATCGCGAGTACAGCGACGAAACGGCGGCTCGCATCGACCGAGACATGCAACGCTTGCTCGACGAAGCCCACGAGGCCGCGCGGCAATGCCTGCAAAGAGCCCGCCGCGAGCTGGACCAGTTGGTGGACTTGCTCCTTCAGGAAGAGACGGTGACCGCCGCCCAGCTCACGCAGATCCTGGGGCCGCGGGCCGTCTAGCCTCTCCGCCCCCGGAGCGCCACCATCGGAAGAGTGCCGCTATTGACAGGGTACGGAAATTCCGTATGCTGACTACATGGCACTGCGTAGGACCAGTGCGACGGCCAAACGCGGCACAAAAGATCCCGATCCGGTCGTCGCCGATGCCGCCTTCACCGAATCGCTCGCGCATCGCATCCGGCGCTGCCATCAGATCGCGGTCGCTCTCTTTTTCGAAGAGTTCGCTCCATTTGACGTAACCCCGATGCAATGGGTCGCCTTGACCGCGATCGCGGTTCATCGCGATCTCGACGCAACACGCCTCTCGCAGATCGTCGCCTTCGATAAGTCGACGCTCGGCAACGTTCTCGAGCGTCTGGAGACGAAGGGTTGGATCACGCGCGAATCGCGCGCGGACGACAAACGCTCGAAGCGACTCCTCCTAACGGCAGCCGGGAAGAAGCTTCTACGCGACGCCGCGCCGGCGGCTGCGCGCGCGCGTGCACGCTACGTCGACGTCCTCACACCCCAGGAGCAGACCGAGCTGCGACGCCTTCTCGGAAAGATCATTGATCTCCATGCGGCCGACGAAGCGCGCTTCGAGCAAACGACGCGCCGCCCCGACGGCTGAACGCGAAAGAGGTTATGAACGAAATTACGGAAATCGTCGAGCCCAGCCGCAAGACGCCGCTCTTCGGAGAATATGAGGTCGTCGTGCTCGGGGGAGGCCCGGCCGGGATCGCAGCGGCGGCCGCCGCCGGGCGCAGCGGCCGCTCGACGATCCTCGTCGAGCGGTATGGTTTCCTCGGCGGTGCCGGGACCGCGGCCG
>Ga0209061_1000324_pt1 | contig 136714 bp, 116 predicted proteins | sample Coa_R1_10_FD_187157 | JGI IMG/M metagenome (GOLD analysis project Ga0209061, IMG submission 187157) | Surface soil microbial communities from Centralia Pennsylvania, which are recovering from an underground coalmine fire - Coalmine... | ecosystem: Environmental > Terrestrial > Soil >... | reverse complement strand
CCGCGCATGGATCAGGGTGATCTACCGCTGCTGGGTCGACCGCACCCCCTACGACCCCGCGCACCACGGGGCGATCCTCCGCCTTGGAAAGTCTTTGGCCGCTTGAGGTTGACACAGAGGGTGTCATAGGTCCTCCTCGGAAAGGCGCATCGTAGGGGCGGTGTGGAGCGCAGGCGCGCCCCGGTGCGAACGCCCGGCTCGACCGACCCAGCTCGGCTACGGTCGCCAGCGGTGACATCCCTGGTGGCGAGGCTGCCCGGCATCCAGCAGGCGCTCGACGCGCTGGCTCGCCGGCACCGGGTCCCGGGAGCCACCCTCGCCATCGCCCAGGGCGACGAGCTGGTCGACTTCGCCACCGGGGTTCTCAATGTCACCACCGGGGTGGAGGCCACCACGGACTCGGTGTTCCAGATCGGCTCGAACACCAAGCTCTTCACCGCCACCTTGGTCATGCAGCTGGTTGACGAAGGCAAGGTCTCCCTCGACGCTCCGGTTCGCCAGTACCTCGAGGGGTTCTGCCTGGCCGACCCGGCGGCCGATCAGATCACCGTCCGGCACCTCCTCACCCATACGAGCGGGATCCAGGGCGACTACTTCAAAGGCTTCGGACGGGGCGACGACGCCATCGCCCGCTACGTCGACTCGCTCAAGGACATCGACCTGGTGCACCCGCCCGGAGCGCTGTGGTCCTACTGCAACTCGGGCTTCGTGGTCGCCGGGCGGCTGGCCGAGGTGGTCGCGGGCGCGCCGTTCCACCAGCTGCTGGCCGAGCGCATCTGCCGTCCGCTCGAGCTCTCGAGCACCACGGTCCGGCTCGACGAGATGATCGCCCGCCGCTGTGCGGTCGGCCACCTGCTCGGAGTCCGTCGCCAACCGATCGTCCCAGCGACGGTGGTCATGGAGCACGCGCAGGCGCCGGCGGGCAGCGTGACCACTGCCAGCGCGTCGGAACTGGTCCGCTTCGTCCAGATGCACCTGAACGAGGGGGCCGCGCCCGACGGCCGCCAGGTGCTCTCGGGTCCCTCGGTCCGCCAGATGCAGGAGGTGCAGACCCTCATCCCGGCCACCTCGACTGCTCCGCAAACCCAGGGAATCGGCTGGCTCATGCACGACTGGGACGGCACACCGGTGCTCGGCCACGGCGGCGGGACGATCGGCCAGCTGTCGTTCCTCGAGTGCATCCCCCAGGAAGGCGTGGTGGTCGCGCTCCTCACCAACTCGGTGACCGGCGGGGGGCTGTGGCGGGACCTCGGCCGCTGGCTGTTCGAGGAGCTCGCCGGGGTGACGATGTCCGGGGTCCCCAAGGCCGCCAACCCGCCTCCGGCCCTCGACCTCGACCGCTACGCCGGCACCTACGAGCGGCTTGGGGTTCGCTACCGGGTACAGGCCCAACCGCCGGGGCTGGCCATGCACGTCGAGGTGTCCGGCGAGCTGGCCGACCTTGAGCAGCGCCGTCCGACCCAGCCCCCGATCATCCTCCGGCCCATCGACTCGGAACGCTTCGTCGCCCGCATCGACGGCACCGACAGCGTGGTCGCCTTCTTGGCGCCCGAGCGTGGGCGGCCGAGGTACCTGTTCACGGGCCGGGTGGCCCGACGGGTCGCGGCCGGCCGGCCTCGGGGTTCGGCCCGAGCCGCCCCCGGGGCGCCGGGGCGGCGTCGCCGCCCGGCGGCGGCTGCTAAGACGGCTCAGGGGACCGGGCAGGGTCCCATCGACGAGAGGCGGGTGGACGGTGCCTGATGGGCTGACCGACATCTCGGCGTTCGAGCAGCTCGAGTCCAACGTTCGCTACTACTGTCGGCGGTGGCCGGCGGTCTTCGTCGCCGGACGCGGCGCGCACGTGGTCGCTGAGACCGGGCAGCGCTACCTCGACTTCTTCTCAGGCGCCGGTGCCCTCTCCTACGGCCACAACCCCGGCTTCTTGGTGGAGGCGGTGATCGAGCACCTCCGCGCTGGCCGATTGGTCCACAGCCTCGACACCCACACCCCCGAGAAGGCCGGCTTCTTGCGGACCCTCGAGCGCTGCGTCCTCGAACCGCGCCAGCTGGACATGGTCGTGCAGTTCGTCGGGCCGACCGGGGCAACCGCGGTCGAGGCCGCGCTCCGCCTCGCGGAGCGGGTGAGCGGACGCCGGGCGGTGGTGGCGTTCGAGGGCGGGTTCCACGGGATGACTGCCGGCGCGGCCCGGGTCTCGCACTCGCTGCCGGCACGCGACCACACCGGCTGCCGGTTCCTCCCCTACCGGGCCGAGCCCGACCATGAGGACCTGGTCCTGGTGGCTCGGGCCCTGGCCACCCCGATCGACGGCGAGCTGCCAGGCGCGATGATCGTCGAGCCGGTCCAGGGCGAGGGCGGCGCGCGGCCCTTCGACCGGCGCTACCTGGGCGAACTTCGCCGCCTGTGCACCGAGCACGGGGTGGTGCTGATCGCCGACGAGATCCAGGCCGGGGTGGGGCGGACCGGGCCCTTCTTCTCCTTCGAGGGCTCGCAGCTCGACCCCGACATCATCTGTCTCTCCAAATCGCTGAGCGGCCTCGGTCTGCCGTTCGCGCTCAACCTGATCCGCAGGTCACTGGACCGCTGGTCCCCGGGCGAGTTCACTGGGACCTTCCGCGGGAGCAACCTGGCCTTCGTCTCTGCCGCCGCGCTGCTCGAGCACTACTGGAGCCAGCCGGACGGAGCGCTCGAGACCGCCCGCCATGGCGAGCTGGTCGAAGAAGCGCTCACCCAGCTCGCCGGCACGAGCCGGGTTCCGTTCTCGATCACCGGCCGGGGCCTGCTGTGGGGCCTCACCTTCGACGACGAACGGGCCGCGACCGCGGTGGTGTCGGCCGCCTTCCGGTCGGGCCTCATCGTCGAGGCGTGCGGGGAGCGGGACCGGACGGTCAAGCTGCTCCCGCCGCTCGTGATCCGCCACGACGAGCTGGTCGAGGGGCTGGAGATCCTGTCTCGCGCGGTGCTCGGCCTGTCCGAGGCCGACTGAGGCCAGCACGGCGCCCGGCTACTCGCCGGTCTCCCCGTCGATCGCTTCTCGGATCAGGTCGGCATGGCCGTTGTGCCGCGCGTACTCCTCGATCAGGTGGCACAGGATCCAGCGCAGGCTCGGCGCCCGGCCGTCGGGCCAGCGTCGGGCGGCCGGTTGGTCGAGCCCGCCGGCGGCCAGGGACTCGGCGACCGAGCGCCGAGAACGGTCGACCGCCGCCAGCCAATCGGCGCGCAACGTTTCGGGAGGCTCCAGGGCAGCCGAGCGCCACTCCCAGTTCGGGTCGGTCGAACGGTCCACGCCGCGCCAGGGGGCCGCCGGCTCCCGGCCGTGAAGCCAGACCGAGCACCACCAGTCCTCCACCCGAGCCAGGTGCTTGAGCAGTCCCCCGATGCTCACCGAGGACGCGGCGACGGTGGTGGCCAGGCCGGCGGCGTCGAGCCCGTCGCTCTTCCAGGCCAGGGTGGCCCGCTGGTAGTCGAGGAAGCCGACAAGGGTCGCCGCCTCGTCGCCATCGACCGGCGGCTCGGGCCGGCCATGGTCGTCCACGAAGGCCACGTCCTGACGGTAGCCCGGGGCCGTCCCGGCGGGCGGTCCGCCGTGCCAAGGTGTCGTATGGCGCTGCTGCTGTGCGATCTCGACGACACGATCCTGTGCCGCCATGACGCCTTCGTCCGCTGGGCCCGTGCCTATGTCCACGAACGCGGCCTGCCGGCCGCCGAGGCCGAGTGGCTGGTCGAGCTCGATCAGGACGGCTACCGCCCCCGCGACGAGTTCTTCGCTCTGGTGGCCGAGCGGGACGGCCTCGGCACGACCCCCGACGACGTGGCCGAGCGCTACCGGCTCGACTTCCTCCGCTCGTTCCGGTGCCCGCCCGACGCCGCTGACGCGCTGACTCGGGCCCGACGAGCCGGGTTCAGCGTGGCGATCGTGACCAACGGCGAGCGGCGGGCCCAGGAGGCCAAGCTGCATGCAGCCGGACTCCCCCAACTGGTCGACGCGGTGTGCATCTCCGAGGTCGAGGGCTTCGCCAAACCGGACCGAGCGATCTTCGAACGGGCTGCCCACCGCTGCGGTGCCGACCTTGCAGGCGCGTGGATGATCGGGGACCATCCCCACAACGACATCGGCGGGGCGCGAGCCGTGGGCGCCCGGACGGTCTGGATCCCCAACGGGCGCCGCTGGCCGGAGGAGCTCCCGTTCTCGCCGGATGCCGAGGCCACCACCTTCGCCCAGGCGGTGGACCTGGTGCTCGGCTCCTGAGCGCGTCTCCGTGGCGGCCACGACGCGCTGTCATCGGGGCAGTCGGCTTCGTCGGGGCAGTCGGCACCGAGCGTGGTGAAATGGGACCCCCTATGGGAGCTGCCCCTACGCCAGCGACCCCGGCCCGGGCGCACCGCCCCGACCCGCCCCGCGCAGCTCGGTTGGGCGGCCGTGACGCCGGGTAGGAGCTGGACCGTGAGGGCAGGGGCCGTCCATCGGCCAGCTCGATGCCGGTGGCAGCTCCCCGCCCTGGTCGGGGCAGCTGGCCTGGCCCACGCCTTGCCCTCGGTGGGGGTCCTCGGTGCCATCGCCGGGCGGCCGAGCCGGCTCGGACCGATCCGGCTGCGCGGGGCGGCCGGGACCGAAGCAGTGGCACTCACCTTCGACGACGGGCCGTCGCCGGAGGGAACGCCGCGCATCCTGCACCGCCTGGAACAGCTGGGACTCCGGGCCACCTTCTTCGTCACCGGCACCGAGGCGGCGCGCCACCCTGCGCTGGTGGCCGACATCCGGTCGGCCGGCCACGGGGTGGAGAGCCACGGCATGGAGCACCGGCACCACCTGCTGCACGGGCCCCGATGGGTCGAGCGGGACCTGCGGGCCGCGCTGGACGTCCTGCGATCGCTCGGCGTCCGCCCCCGCTACCTGCGCCCCCCGTACGGGCAGGCGGCCGCCGCCACCCTGGTCGCTGCGCAGCGCCACCGACTGGGGTGCGTCCTGTGGAGCTGTTGGGGACGGGAGTTCGCCGAGCCCCGGGCGGCTGCGGTCGCCGCCCGGATCCGCCAGCGGCTGGAGCCAGGGGCGATCGTGCTGCTCCACGACAGCGACCAGCACTGCGGCCCGGGCAGCGTGGCCGCGGTTGACCAGGCGCTGGAGGCCGTCGCCCAGGAGCTGGCGCGCCGGCGGCTGCGCAGCGTGCGCCTGGCGGAGCTGCTCGAATGAACCGCCGCACCGTGCTCATCCTGTCGGGCTCGATCGGCCAGGGCCATGCCGCCGTCGCAGAGGCGTGCGCGGATGCCTTCGACCGGGCCGGCCAGGTTCCGGTCGTGCGGGACTGCATGGAGCTGCTCGGGCCGGTCCGCCGAGCGGTCGCCAGCGGGCTCTTCCGGGGCCTCCTCGGCATCCCGCCCCTCTACGACGCGCTGCACTTCTCGGGCCTGCGCGCCGGCGCACCGGTCGTGGTGCGCTCGGCCGGCCGGGCCACCGGCCACCTGGTCCGAGCCCTGCGGCCGGAGCTGGCGGACCCCTCCTTGGTGACGGTGGTGGCGGTGTTCGCCCTGGGGGCCGGCGTGGTCGGCTGGGCGGCGCAACGGCGCCCCGACCTCAACGCGGTGGTGGTGGTGTCCGACGCCACCGCCCACCGGGTCTGGGTCCAGCCCGGGGTCCGCCGCTACGTGGTGTTCTCGCAGCTGGCCGCGGGATCGGTGCGCCAGTACGACCCGGCGGCCGAGGTGAGGATCGTCGACCCCCCGGTCCGGGCCCCGTTCCTCCACCCGCCCGACCGCCTGGCCGCCCGCCGAGCCCTCGGCTGGCCCGAGGCGAGCACCATCGTGCTGGTGATGGGAGGTGGCTGGGCCCGCGGCCCCCTCCTCCAGGTGGCCGACCGCCTGGCCGCTCGCGGCCTGGTCCCGGTGGTGCTGGCCGGGTCCAACCGGGGTCTGCTGCGCCGGGTCGAAACGGGACGCCCTGGCACCGGCCGCCCGCTGGTGCTCGGCCAGCGAGACGACGTCCACCTCCTCATGGCAGCCTCCGATGTCGTGGTGACCTCGCCCGGCCAGGCCTGCCACGAGGCGCGGGCAGTCGGACGGCCGCTGGTGGTCATGGACACCGTGCCCGGGCACGGCCGAGAGAACCTTCTGGGCGAGCTGGCCCAGGGCGGCGTCCTGGCCAGCGGCCCCCACCCCGAGCAGGTGGAGGCGGCGGTGCTGGCGGCGCTCCAGGGGGCCTGCGGCGCCACGAACCACGAGCCGCGTCGCCCCTGGGGCAGTCAGCTGGTCGAGGCGGTGGGACCGGGGCGCTGAGCGCCCGCCGTCGGGGTGACCCGCGGCGTCAGCGGGTCACGTGGGAGAGGGCGTCGATCGGCTCCAGCGAGCGGTCCCCCTCCCCGGCCAGCTCGCGCCGGGCAAACAGCTCGAGCGCCAGTTCGTGGGCGATGAGCTGATCGACCACCGGCGCGTCCACCGGCTCGACCAGGTCGCGCAGGCGGGTGTAGATGCCCAGGTAGCGGCCGGTGATCGCCGGGAGTGCCTGGACCATCGCGCCGTAGTCGAACCAGGCGGCGGCGCCAGCCTGCTCGAGCACCGCCGGGTCGGGGTCGGTCGGAAGACCGAGCCGTGCCAGGCTCGGAGCGAGCAGCGCTTTCGTGCAGCGCTCGAGGGCGGTGAGGGCCTCCAGCTTGGCCCGCTGCTGGGCGTCCTCGGTCTGCCCGGCGGCGTGCCCGAAGTAGGCCTCGCCCAGCACCTCTCCCTGGTAGGACTGGACCCACAGGTCCCTCGCCTCCTGGCTCAACCCCTGGACCGTCTCAGTCGAGGCCATCGCGCACCTCCGAACGTCGCCCGCTCGAGCCTAGATCGGACCGCCCCCACCTGCCCGGGTGCCCTCAGCGCACCAGTTCGTCGACCAGGCCCCAGGTTTTGGCGGTGGTCGCCGAGATCGTGGTGCCGCTCAAGGCCAGAAAGGCGGTCCGGTGACGGCCGATGCGCCGAGGCAGGCTGGCGGTGCCGCCAGCGCCGGGGACCAGGCCGAAGCCGACCTCGGGGAGCGCGAAGGCGGCGTCGGCGGTGGCGACGATCCGCCGGGCGAACGCCGGGATCTCGATGCCGGCCCCGATGCAGGCGCCATGGACCTCCACCTCGACCCGGTCGGCGCAACGGGCCAGCGCCAGGCCGACCGATCGGCTCACCCGGACCGCGTGCGCGGTCGCCGGGTCGGGCGCAGTGCCGAACTCGCTCAGGTCGCCGCCGCTGCAGAAGTCCGGGCCCGACCCGTGCAGGCGGGCCAATTCGATCGTGGGGTCGGCCTGGACCAACCGGAAGGCGGTCACGAGGGCGTCCCGCATGGCCGCGTCGAGGGCGTTGCGCACCGACGGCCGGTGCAGCTCGATGTCGAGGACCGGCCCGTGGCGGGCCAACCGGACCACCTCTTCGGGCTGGTCGCGGTGGCTGGACGCGTGCCTCGAGGCCAACCAGGCTCCGAACTCCGGCCCCGCCTGCAAGGTGGAGTAGACGAAGGACTCGGCCACCACCGCGTCGTCGATCGGGAGCGTCCCGCCCAGTCGGAGCAGCTGCACCAGCGCCACCGAGGCGAGCGGCGAGCGGGCGACCACCGCCGCGATCGCGGCCAGCGCCCGGTCCAGGTCGGGGGCGCCTACCCAGGGTGCCGGGGGGTCGGAGGCCGCGCACAAAAGGACGTCGAAGCCGAGCGGCGGCCGGTCCGGCTGGTCGGCCACACCGACCAACACGCACGGCAGGCCGCCGACCGCGGCGTCCAGGGCAGCCAGCTCAGCCGGACTGGCGCCGAGGTCCACGACCAGCAACGGTTCCGGCAGGTCCTGGTCGCCCAGGCCGAGGTCGAGCTCGGCCCGCACGTGCTGGAGCGCCTCGGCAACCCGGAGCGGGCGCGGGGCACCCCAGCGGCCCGGCCAGCGTGACACGCTGCCCACAGTAGTGTCGGACCATGTTTGGCCTGCTGGAAGGGCCAAGCGCTCCGCCCCCGGCCACCTTCGACGAGCTGGCGGCGGCGGCCGGAATCCGATCGGGTGCCTCCCAGGAGTGCCCGGCGCTGGCCTTCGCCCGCTCGGGGGCCATGTGGCTCACCGGCACCGCCTCCCCGGCCCCGATCGACGTCCCCCTCCTCGCCAACCTGCAGGCGCTGTGCGACGGCATCGAGGCGCTGAGCGGTGGCCTCGGGCGCGCGGTCCGGCTGGACCCGGCGACAATCCTGACCCAGCGGGCGGCCGACCGGGGGTTCCGCCGGCAGGGCCGCCGCTCTGCCAACGGCACGTGCCGGCTGCTCCCCGGGCTCGACGGGTGGCTGGCCTGCAACCTCGCCCGGCCGAGCGACCTGGAGCTGCTCCCGGCGATCCTCGGGGGCCACAGCGGGGACGACCCTTGGGAAGCGCTGGCGGCGGCAGCGGCCTCGGCCCCGGTCGCCGAGCTGGTGGCACGGGCCCAGCTGGTCGGGGTGGCAGCGGCCCAGCTCGACGACCGCCCCCCGGCGCGCTTCGGGCCGCCGGTGCGCTTCGTCCGCCTGGGCCCTCCCGGGAACCTCGGCCGGCCGCCCCGGGTGCTCGACTTCTCGGCGCTGTGGGCTGGACCCCTCTGCGCGCACGTGCTTGGCCAAAGCGGCGCGCTGGTCTGGACCGCAGAGGATCGGGCTCGCCCTGACGGGGCTCGCCTCGGTGACCCTCGCCTCTACCACCGACTCCACCAGGGGCACCGGCTGGTCCGGGTGGACTTCGCCAGCAGCCAGGGCCGCTCGACCCTGGCCGGCCTCCTGGAGGGTGCCGACGTGGTCGTCGAGTCCTCCCGGCCGCGGGCGTTGGCCGCACTTGGGCTCACCCCGGAGCAGTTCCTCTCCGCAGCTCCCGGGCGGGTGTGGATCAGCGTGACCGGCTACGGGCGGCGCGGGGATCGGTCGAACCACGTGGCGTTCGGCGACGATGCCGCGGTCGCTGGCGGCCTGGTCGCCTGGGAGCAGGGGCAGCCGGTGTTCTGCGCCGACGCGGTGGGCGACCCGGTGAGCGGCCTCGTGGCGGCCATCGGGGGCCTGCTCGCCCTGGCCGCTGGCGGGGGGCTGCTGGTCGACGTGTCGATGCGCGATGCGTGCGCAGCCGCCCGCAGCGGGCCGCGCTGTCCGACCGATCACCCGGTCGAGCCCGACGGCCGGGGCGGGTGGGTCGTCGCCCACCGCGAGCTGGCCGAGCGGGTCATGCCACCCGACGAGGTCCGTCGTGGTGGCTGACCTGGTCATCACCGCCGCCGACCTGGGCCGCGACCAGCTGGTCGGCATCGCGATCGCCGCCGGCACCATCCGCGAGGTCGGGCCGCAGGTGGCCGCTCGCCCGCAGGACCGAGTGCTCGACGCCGCCGGTGGCGCGGTCCTCCCGGGCCTCCACGACCACCACGTCCACCTCTACTCGGCCGCCGCGGCCCTCCAGTCGGTGGCCGCGGGACCGCCTGCCGTGAGGGGCGCGGCGCGCTTGGCCGCCGTGCTGCGCCAGGCCGACCGGCGGCTCCCGGCCGGTGCCTGGATCCGGGCCGTCGGGTACCACGAGTCGGTGGCCGGCTGGCTCGATCGGGATCAGCTCGACCGGATCGTGCCGGCTCGCCCGGTGCGGGTCCAACACCGCAGCGGGAGCCAGTGGATCCTCAACTCCGCCGGCCTGCACCAGGTCCTGGCCACGACCCCCGACCACCCCGGCATCGAACGCGACGACACCGGCCGGGCGACCGGCCGGCTGGTGCGGATGGACGATTGCATCCAGGCCGTCGCCGGTCGCCAGGAGCCCGGCCTCGCAGCGCTCAGCCAGCAGGCCGCCCGCCTGGGGATCACCGGGTTCACCGACGCGACGCCGTTCGCCGATCCCGACGCCCTCGGCGCGATCGCTGCGGCCCGGGCCGACGGGCGGCTCCGCCAGAAGGTCACGGTGATGACCGGGCCCGAGGCGACCGAAGCCCGATGCCCGCCCGGGCTCGAGCTGGGCCCGGTCAAGGTGCTGCTCGACGAGGACGCCCTCATGGGCTTCGACGAGCTCTGCGACCTGGTGCGCCGCGCCCGGCGGGCCGGGCGGCCGGTCGCCGTGCACTGCGTCACCCGCGCCCAACTGGTCTTGGCCCTCAGCGCGCTCGAGGCCGTCGGCGGGTGCGAGCGCGATCGGATCGAGCACGCCGCGGTGGTCCCTCCTGAGCTCGACGCCACGCTTCGCCGGCTCGGGGTCACCGTGGTCACCAACCCGGGGTTCGTCCTGGCGCGCGGCGACGACTACCTGGCCGAGGTGGAGCCCGAGGACCTGGCCCACCTCTACCGCTGCCGCTCGCTGGCTCTGGCCGGCGTCAAGGTGGCCGCCGGCACCGACGCCCCGTTCGGCCCCGCTGACCCTTGGGTTCTGGTTCGGGCGGCGGCGACGAGGTCGACCCGCTCCGGCCACGTCCTCGGCCCTGCCGAGGCGCTCGACCACCGCCAGGCGCTCGGCCTGCTCCTCGGCTGGGCCAGCCGACCGGCCACGGAGCGATCGGTGGCTCCGGGCCAACCGGCCGACCTGTGCGTGCTGTCGGTCCCCTTCGCCGACGCGATCGGGTCCCTGGACGGTGATCAGGTGGTGGCGACCGTGGTCGCCGGTGCGGTGGTGGCCGACAACCGCTGACCGGCCACTGAGGGTGCCCGGGAGGCCAGATACGGTGGTCGCCAGCCCGGAGACGATGCCCCACGGCGGGTCAGAGCGGCCGGGCGGCGGGAGGGAGCGTGAGCGAGCAGCACATCACCTACCGGCGGCTGGGTCGGACCGGCCTGCGGGTCAGCCCCTTGTGCCTGGGCACCATGAACTTCGGCACGGCGACCGAGGAACCCGAGGCCCACGCGATCATGGACCGGGCCCTCGAGCTCGGTCTCAACTTCTTCGACACCGCCAACACCTACGGCGGCGGCCGAACCGAGGAGATCGTCGGCCGCTGGCTGCGCGGCGGGGCGGGCCGGCGAGACCGGGTGGTGCTGGCCACCAAGGTCTACGGCGGCCGGGATCCGTGGCCCAACACCAGCCGGCTCTCGGCCCGGCACATCCGGGCGGCCTGCGAGGCCAGCCTCCGGCGACTGCAAACCGATCACATCGACCTCTACCAGATGCACCACGTCGACCGGGACACCCCATGGGAGGAGATCTGGCAGGCCATGGACCTGCTGGTGGCGCAAGGCAAGGTCATCTACGTCGGGTCGAGCAACTTCGCCGCCTGGCACATCGTGCAGGCCAACGAACACGCCCATCGGCGCGGCTCTCTCGGGATCGTCTCCGAGCAGAGCCTCTACAACCTCAACGCCCGGATGGTGGAGCTCGAGGTGCTCCCGGCCTGCCTGGCCTCCGGGGTGGGCGTGCTCCCGTGGAGCCCGCTGGCCGGTGGTCTGCTCGGGGGCGCGCTGCACGAGGTGGGCCAGGGCCGGCGCTCGAGCGAGCGCCAGCAGGCAGCGATCCAGGCCAACCGGTCGAAGCTCGAAGCGTGGGAGGCGTTCTGCGCCGAGCTGGGGGCCCCACCGGCCGCGGTGGCGCTGGCGTGGCTGCTGGCCAACCCGGCGGTCACCGCCCCGATCGTCGGGCCCCGGACCCGCGACCAGCTCGACGGGGCGATGGGTGCCTTGGAGGTGGAGCTCGGCCAGCGCGAGCTGGAGGCCCTGGACCGGATCTTCCCGGGCCCGGGGGGCCCGGCGCCGGAGGCCTACGCGTGGTGAGGCAGGCCGGGCCGGGCGGGCAGGGCGGGCCACGGTAGCCTCTGGCGCCATGGCCGAACACGACGCCGGAGCGATGGCGATGACCGCTCGGCTCGACCCGACGGTGGCGGCACTGTTCGCCGGGGTGGAGCCGACGTTCGTGGCACCGACCACCCGCGACGAGATCCTCGAACGGCGCCGGCAGGGCCGGCTCTTCCAGCCCGAGCTGAGCGACCGGGTTCTGCGCCAGGACCACCTGATCCCCGGGGACCCGCCGGTCCGGGTTCGGGTCCACCGCCCCGCCGGCGCCGACGGCCCGCTCCCGGCCATCGTGTCGATCCACCCGGGCGGCTACATCCTCGGCAGCTACGAGGACGACGACTTCCGCCACGACCGGCTGTGCCCGAAACTCGGCTACCTGGGGGTCGCGGTCGACTACCGCCTGGCCCCCGAGACCCCCTACCCCGGACCGCTCGAAGACTGCTACCGGGCGCTGCAGTGGGTGCACCAACAGGCCGACGAGCTCGGGGTCGACCGGCAGCGAATCGGCCTGCTGGGCGCGAGCGCCGGTGGCGGGCTCGCCGCCGCGCTGGCCCTGCTGGCCCGGGACCGGGGCGAGGTCCCGGTCGCCTTCCAGCAGCTCATCTACCCGATGCTCGATGACCGCCGGACCACACCCACCAGCCAGTGGGATGCGCTGGTGTGGAACCCGAAGAACAACGAGCTGGGCTGGTCCTGCTACCTCGGGGAGCTGTTCGGCACCGACGAGGTCCCCGCCTACGCGGCGCCGGCCCGGGCAACCGATCTGGCCGGGCTGCCACCGACGTTCCTCTGCGTCGGGGCGCTCGACCTGTTCTGCGACGAGGACCTCGACTACGCCCAGCGGCTCAACCACGCCGGCGTCCCAGTCGAGCTCCACCTGTACCCAGCGGTGCCACACGGCTTCGACATGCTGCAAGACCTGGTCGAGGTGTCCCGGCGGTGCCTGCGCGACCAGGAGGAGTGGCTGGCCGCCCGGCTGGCCGAGCCGGCGGGCCAGCCGGCTGCCGGCCCCGGGGCCTAGGCTGCCCGCATGCCGCTCGAGGGCGAGTACGAACCGAGCGCCGCCCAGTGGGTCCGGGACCAGGTGGCCGAGTACGAGGCATCCAAGGGCCAGCGGGCGAACACGCTTCGTGACACTGGGCTGCCCGTCATCATCGTCACGACCCGGGGGAACAAGACCGGAAAGATCCGGAAGTTCGCGCTGATGCGAGTCGAGCACGAAGGCCAGTACGCGCTGGTCGCATCCATGGGCGGCGCACCCAAGCATCCGGCGTGGTACTTCAACCTGAAGGCTGACCCCACGGCAGTCATGATCCAAGACGGGCCCGAGCCCTTCGACGTCGAGGTCCGCGAGGTCACCGGAGACGAGAAGGCCGAGTGGTGGGCTCGAGCCGTCGCCGCCTACCCCCCCTACGCGGACTACCAGGCCCGCACCACACGCCAGATCCCGGTGTTCGTCGCCACCCGGCGCGCCTGACCTCACTGGCCGCGGGCGCGGCGCTTGACCGTCCCCGAGCGACTGAGCACAATCGTTTCCACCAGGGCGAGCGAACCCCACGCGTCGCCAGCGCGCGCCCTCGGGTCGCCGACCGCGGGGCTCGAACCCCCTGGCCGGGCTCCATCGCGGGAAGGGGAAACAGTGTCCATCCGGGGCAAGGCGTTCATCGCCGGCATCTATGAGCACCCGCTGCGGGAGATCCCCGATCGCTCCGTCAGCCAGATCCACGCCGAAGTGGCCGCTGGCGCGCTGGCCGATGCCGGCCTGTCGTTCAGCGACGTCGACGCGTACTTCTGCGACGGCTCGGCCGGGTTCGGCCCGCTCTCGAACGCCGACTACATGGGCTTGCGGCTCAAGCACGTCGACTCCACCGAGACCGGCGGCTCGTCCTATGTCGTCCACGTCGGCCATGCCGCCGAGGCCATCGCGGCCGGCAAGTGCCACGTCGCCCTGGTCACCCTGGCCGGCAGGCCCCGGACCGCGGCCATGGGCGGTGGTGGACGGGGGTTCGGGACCCCTACCCCTGACGCGACCTTCGAGGGGCTCTGGGGGATGTCCGGGGCGGTGACCGGGTACGCCCTGGCCGCCACCCGGCACATGCACGAGTTCGGCACCACCAGTGAGCAGCTGGCCGAGGTGAAGGTGGCGGCCTCCCTCCATGCCCAGCACAACCCCAATGCCTTCCTGCGAGAGCCCATGACGGTCGAGGAGGTCCTCGACTCGCCGATGATCTGCTCCCCGCTGCACCGAGGGGACTGCTGCGTGGTCACCGATGGCGGCGGGGCGGTGGTGGTGGTGAGCCCCGAGGTGGCTCGAGACCTCAACCGGACCTCGGCAAAGGTGCTCGGCCACGGTGAGGCGATCAAGCACGCCGACAACGGCCGGCTCGACCTCACCTACACCGGTGCCGTCGTCTCGGGCCCGATCGCGTTCGAGGAAGCCGGCGTGTCCCATGCCGACATCGACTACGTCTCGATTTACGACTCGTTCACCATCACCGTCATCGAGACCCTCGAGGACCTCGGCTTCTGCGAGAAAGGCAAGGGCGGCCAATTCGTCCTCGGTGGGACGCTCGTCGCTCCTGACGGGCGCCTCCCCTTCAACACCGACGGCGGCGGGCTGTGCAACAACCACCCGGCCAACCGCGGTGGCATGACCAAGGTCATCGAAGCGGTGCGCCAGCTGAGGGGCGAGGCTCATCCGGCGGTCCAGGTCCCCAACTGCACCATCGCCCTCGCCCACGGCACTGGCGGATCGATCGGGTCGCGCATGGGAAGCTCGACCCTCATCTTGGGAACGGAGGACGCATGAGCAGCACCCTGCCCACGCCGGCACCGGCGATCTCGCCGGAGACCGAGGAGTTCTGGGCGGCCACCGCCCGGGGAAAGCTCCTGCTCCGCCGCTGCGACGACTGCCAGACCATCATCTGGTACCCGCGCCCGTTCTGCCCGGCCTGCGGAAGCCTCAAGACCTCTTGGACCGAGGCCTCGGGCCGAGGGTCTGTCTACACCTTCACGGTCGTCCATCGCAGCGGCATCCCCGGCTACCGGGACGCGCTGCCCTACGTGGTCGCGTACGTCGAGCTGGCAGAGGGTCCTCGGGTCCTCACCAATATCGTCGACTGCGAACCGGACCAGGTCCGGGTGGGGATGCCGGTTCGAGTGGTGTTCCACGACACCGGCGAGGGCAACGCCCTGTTCCGGTTCCGGCCTGACGAGGATGCGTAGCTGGCCGGTGGCCCGGCGGCCGCACCGCGAGAAATAGCAGGGAGGGGTGGCAGATGACTGAGCACGCGCTGTCGGGGATCCGCGTCCTCGACCTCTCGAGGGGGATCGCCGGGCCCCTGGCCGCAATGCTGCTGGCCGACCACGGGGCCGACGTGGTCCGGCCAGAGGAACCCGCTGGCGACCCTGATCGTCGCCGACCCGGGCACGCGCTGTGGAACCGGAACAAGATCCCGGTGGCCCTCGACCCGAGAACCCCGGCTGGATCGGCTCGCCTCGGGGGCCTCCTCGAGGGAGCAGACCTCTGCGTGACCAGCGGCCATGGACCGATGGAGGGGGCGGTCGACCTCGCCGAGGCCCACAGGACCAACCCGGCGCTGGTGCACCTTTGCGTCCCGCCCTTCCTGGGCGCGACGCCGTGGGCCGGCGGAGCCGAGTCGGTCGGGCTCCTCAGCGCGATGACCGGCATCGCCCTGCGCCAGAGTTCCTTCGACGGTGGTCCGATCGACCCGGTGTTCCCCTATGTGCTCTACCTCCAGGCAGCGTGGGCGGCCGCAGCCGGCGTGGCGGCGCTGATCGAGCGAGCGTCATCGGGTCACGGTCAGGTGGTGACCGTCGGGGGCGTCCACGCGGCCATGGTCGCCTCGAGCGCCTCGCTGGTGATCGACCCCGAGGCAGCCGACATCGTCGCCAACTTCGGTCCCGGTGGTCCGGCCCCGATGTACTCCCGATACCGCTGTGCCGACGGCGAGTGGCTCTTCCTGGCGACTCTCACTGCGAAATTCCAGGAGCGAGCCCTGGAGGTCCTTGGCCTGACTGACGTGGTCAACGACGAGCGGATCGGCGGTCGCGTCGAGGCCATGCTGCTCCCGAGCAACCGGGCCTGGGTTCGCGAACGCTTCGAGGAGGTGTTCGCCAGCAAGACCAGGGACGAGTGGCTCGCACTGCTCAAAGCGGCCGACGTCCCGACCGGCCCCTTGCTCGACCGGGACGACTGGATGGACTCACCGGTGGTGTCCTCGATCGGCATGCGCGTCGAGCTGGAGGACCCGACCCACGGTCACGCCGTGATCCCCGGGTGCCCGGTCAACCTCGTCGCGACCCCCTGGGAGCTCCGCCGGTCAGCGCCTGCGGTCGGCGCCGACGAGCCGGTCGACTGGCCCCGACGCCCGTCTCCCTCCGGCCCGCCGGCGGCGCGTCCGGGGCCTCTCAGCGGGTTCCGGGTGCTCGACTTGGGGACCGTTCTGGCCGGCCCGTATGCCGGGACCCTCCTGGCCGACTTGGGGGCCGACGTGGTCAAGGTGGAGATCCCAGCCGGGGACAGCTGGCGGGAACGGGGCATGCCCTACATCCGCGGTCAGCGCGGCGTCGCAGTCGATCTGCGGTCCCCCGAGGGCAAGAAGGTCTTCCATGCGCTGGTTCGCACGGCCGACGTGGTGGTGGACAACTACCGAGCTGGCGTCCTGGAACGGCTGGGCATCGACTATGACCGCCTCACTGCGGTCAAGCCGGACATCATCTCGGTCTCGATCACCGGTTTCGGCAATCGGGGCCCATTCTCGGCCGAGCCGGCCTTCGACCCCCTGCTCCAGGCGCGCAGCGGCATGATGAGCGCGCAGGGCGGCGACAGCGAGCCAGTCCTCATGACGGTCGCCATCAACGACGTCACCACTGCAGCCCTGGCTGCCTTCGGCTCGGTGCTGGCGCTGTTCCACCGGCTCCGCTCGGGGAACGGCCAGGCAGTGTGGCTCTCGCTCGCCGGAACCTCCGTCTTCGCGCAAAGCGAGGAGCTCGTGCGAACCCCGACACGCTCGCACCCGCCGGTGGGCGGCCGCGACTTCAAGGGACCCGGAGCGCTCGACCGCTTCTACGAGACCGCCGACGGGTGGGTCCGCATCCAGGCGGCCGACGTGGGCGACCTGCTCCGTGCCGGCATCCTGCAGGGTGATCCGCCGGCCGACGAGGCCGAGCTGGTTGCGCGGCTCACCGCCGCCTGTGGGGCCATGAGCCGCGACGACCTCGTCCTGCGGCTCACCCAAGCCGGGATCCCGGCGGCTCCCGCTCGAAAGATGTCCGAGCTGATCCGCGACCCCCAGTACGAGGAGTGGGAGGTGTTCAACCGGTTGGAGCGGCCCGGCATGTCCTGGGTCTTCGCTCCCGGTCGCTACGCCCGCTTCTCCCGGAGCCAGCACCACGAGACGCTTCGCCCGCCGGGAGTGGGCGAGCACACAGCCGAGGTGCTGAGCGAGATCGGCCTGAGCACCGAAGAGATCGACCGGCTCGCAGCCGAGGGGGCGGTCCGGCTCGGCTCGCCCATGGTCTTCCGACCCATGGCCGCCTATCGCTGAGGGCCTCGCGCACCAGGCGGACCTTGGTGCGCGAGGCTTCGTTGGTGCTGCGGATCCGACCCTACGAGGTGGACGACCTCACGTCGGCCACCGAGCTCTCGCTCCGGGCCTTCGAACCGGTCTTCGCCTCGTTGCGCCAGGTCCTCGGCCCCGCGATCTTCGAGCGGCTCCACCCGGACTGGAGAAGCGACCAGCGCACGGCGGTCCACGACGTTCTGACCGATGGCACCACCCAAGCCTGGGTCGCCGAGGACGGCGATCGGGTCGTCGGTTTCGCCGCGCTGCGGTTCGACACGCTTCGGCGGCTGGGCGAGATCGCGATGCTTGCGGTCGACCCGGCCGCACAACGCGCCGGGGTCGGGTCGGCGCTCACCCATCATGCCCTGGCGCGGCTGGAACAAGCCGGAATGGCCGTGGCCATGGTGGAGACCGGAGGCGACCCGGGCCACGGGCCGGCACGTGCCACCTACCAGAAGGCAGGCTTCTCTCCGCTCCCGGTCGTGCGGTACTTCACGGCGCTCGGAACCCCGGACCTTGCACCTCAGCGCGACAGCCAGGTGGCCACCAGACCCTCTAACCAGGCAAAGAGCCAACCCGCGGCCGGCCAGGTAACGTGAGGTCATGCCAGGAACGCAGGCGGCTTCCACCCGGAAGGAGCGGATCGCGACCCGGACACGGAACCCCAAGTGGCAGAACCCGCCACTGCGGATCGAGATGTCCGAGTGCATCAACTGCGACACCTGCATCCGTCACTGCCCACCGCAGTTCGGCGCAATCTTCAACCACGGCATCGACGTGATCATCCTCCCGGAGCTGTGCTCGGGGTGCAACAAGTGCATCGAGCCATGCCCGGTCGACTGCATCTACCCCGACCCCGACTGGTCCCCCTCGCCCGAGGACTGGTGGCAGGAGCCCTTGGGGCCCGACGACCGCTACGTGGCCGCGACGGCGAGGGACTGACCCCGACTCCTTCCGCTGAGCGGTGGCCGCCAGGCCGGCGGAACCGAGCAGGCGGTGCACCATGCCCGGTGGCCAGCGATTTCTCTCGGCATCGGGCGGCTACTCACATGAACCGGTCCGCATGAGTATGCAGTTGCTCGGCCTTCGTGCGCGGCCGGTCGGCACCCGATAAAGTTTTTTATCGGAGCCCGACGTCCGGACCCGCTGGCAAGGAAAGGGGATGCCTGCGATGCCCGACCCGAAGAAGCCCCGCCCCCCGTTCGCCCCGTGGGACCGTCGGGAGCTTCCCGGAGCGTTCTCGGTGGAGGAGACGGCTCGGCGGGTCGGCAACTACAAGTGGGTCGAGATGCGGCTCTTCGAAGCCCTCGGAGGGTGGGTGGCGACGGTCCCCGAGCTCGACGTGAAGATGCGCTTGGGCACCCACTGCTACAAACACGCGTGGCACTCCGAGCTGTGGCACAAGCGTCTCCCCGAGCTGCGCGAGATGAACCCCGACCGCCTCACCCTCCCGGCCAATGATGCGATGGTCGAGTTCATGGAGGCCCTCACTGCTCCAGAGGGCGAGGACAAGACGCTCGAGAAGCTGGTCGGTGTGTACCGGGTGCTGATCCCCCACAAGATCGCGGCGTACACCTACCACCTGAACAACACATCGACCATCACCGACGCGCCGACCATCAGGTCGCTCAAGCTGGCCCTCAACGACGAGTTCGAGGACTGGCGGGACGGTGAGATGCTGATCCAGTCGCTGATCGAGAACGAGGAGGACGTTCGGCGGGCTGCCGACCGTCAGGCAGAGCTCGAAGCGATCATGGTCCGAGCCGGTGGGATCGCCGGACCGGGATCGATCGGAACTGAGGAGATCCCCGAAACCGTGGAGGCAAAGGCATGAAGCGGCATCTGACAGTGGACGATCTGGCCAGGGATCGGCGTTTTGTCCGGATCAACATGGAAGAGCGGATGAGCGACCCCCGCAACGTCGGAGGTCCCGGCGCCTACGGCCGTGACGCCGCCGAGCAGGCGGACGACGGCGGCCGGAGCGGCCGCCGAGGCCTCGGGCGCATGGTCCCGGACGCCCCCAACGCGCCTGACGCCGCCCGATCCCTCATGCACGGGATCTTCGTTGGGGAGATCCAGGCGCTCGAAGGGGCCGGTCGCACCTGTTACGACTTCGACCTGGGCGACAACCCCGACCAGGTTCCCTACGGCCTGAAGCTCGACATGGCTCGTCAGTGCTGGGACGAAGCCCGCCACTGCGAGATCTCAGTGAAGCTCACCGAGTGGATGGGGACTGAGATCGGCGAGTTCGCCGAATCCCCGTTCTTGTTCCAAGCGGCATGCAACCCCGACGCCCTCCTGCGACTGGCCGGGGTGAACCGGGCACTCGAGGGTCTGGCGATCGACGTGTTCAACACCATGCGCGACTTCGGGGACAAGGCCGGCGACCCGGTCCTCGAGTTCTGCGAGGACTGGATGCTGGCCGACGAGGTCACCCATGTGAAAATGGGCTCCGACTGGCTGCGCAAGCTCACCGTGAACGATCCGGAACGTCGTGCCCGGGCACTTGAGTTCCAGTCGGTGGTCGACAAGCTGTTCTCGCTGGGTGGCGGCCGGAGCGACGAGGAGGACAGCCCGATCCGCCTGGCCCGCCGGTTCCGCCAGATGGCTGGCTTCACCGACCAGGAGATCGACGAGATCGCAGAGGTCTCCCGCCAGGCCCGTGACGAGGCCGAGAACCGGGTTGCTGCTCGCCGGGCGGCGATGGCAGCTGCCGGGAGTTCCAGCGGGTCCGCCCAGTAGCCCGCTGGACCCGGTCGTGAGCACCGTCACTGTCAGCCCAGAGGAGTTCACGCTCGTCTTCTTCGAGGCGGAGCACATCGCGAGCAAAGCTGGGGAGATCGCGCACCGGGTGGGTCTGGACGCGGACATCCGCATCGAAGTCGACGAGGCGAGTCCCCTCTCTCGGATCCGGGTCCGTTCGGTCGACCCGGTCGAGCTGTGGGCCCAGGGCGGCGCCTTCGAAGACCCGAAACGCCCGCGCTACATCTCGGAACGCAATCTGGCCGAGGCTCTGGGCCGCTTGATCCTTCGGGCGAGGGATCGTCGAGATCCCGCCTTCGGCGAGGTCCCGGCCGACGATGACCTCACGCTCCAGCAGCACAACGTCTGGGACACCTACTGCCTCGGGCGGTTGGAGCGAGCTGGCTACGAGGTGGCCAAAGCCCGCTGGCTGTACCACTTCCGGACCCGGCAGGGCTTCACGGACGTCGCCGACGCGACATTCGAGCGCTTGTGGCAGGCTGATGGGCTCACCTGGGCCGACTTGGAGGAAGCCCGGCTGGAAGCCGAGCAGGCGAGGGCGGCTGCGTAGCGGTCACCACAGGTCGTGGGCGGAAATGCCCTCGAACAGGTCGATATCGGGACGGCGTTGCAGCAGCCCCTCGCAGGACCGTGCCATCTCGACCATGTCGTCGGAGTTGAAGTGGGCTTGCTGGGCATCGGGCGACTCCCACTTCTCGATCACCAGGTAGCGCCCGGGGTTCGTCACTGAACCGCAGAGGTCGATGTTCCGACAACCTGGATGGTTCCGGGACACGACGACGTACTTCGACAGCACTGCCATCAATCGGTCGGCCGCCACCTCGTCGGCCTGGCGAGCATCGAAGACCATTGTCACGATCGTCAGCTCGACGTCCCGGCGCTCAGCAGTCTCGCTCATAGCACGACCCTACGCCCTCACCGGCAGATGCGGGCAAGCCGGGGGGGCGCCGGCGCCTCACGCGGTCGTCGAGCAGGTTGCCGATCCAACCGTCACGGTGATGGTCTCGCCGGGAGAGGTGAAGTAGAGCAGAATGGTCACCGAACCGGTGCTGTCGGTGTAGTCGCTCCAGCTGTCAGTGGCATCGCTGGCGGTCGCCAACCGATCAGGCTGGTTGGAGGTGACTGACACGTTGTAGTCGCCCGGGTAGCCGTCGTTCGCTGGCGAGGCACTGGCTTGGCACCAAGGCCCTGAGGTCGGTGCGGGCGCAAACGTCGGGAGTGGCCCGACGTACTCCTGGTAGGCGGTCACCCAGTTCGACGAGATAGCCAGCTGTGCCGTGAACAGTGAGATCTGGCCTGAGCAGACCAGCTCGTTGAGGCGGTTCTCGAGCACGTCTTTGGTGTTCGCGTAGGACGTCGCGTTCGGGTTGTCGTTGGGTTCGATCCAGAGGTTGTCCGGGTCGTTGGGATCGCCGCCCAGCTCCAGGGGGATCAGGTGATCGTACTCAGCCGTGGAGAACGAGCCGGTGTAGCCGTAGGCGAGGGCGGAAGCCTCCTTCTCCGGCTCGGTGACGCTCACCGGTGGGCGGATCGTGCTCGTGTACCCGCTCGTGCAGATGGTGGACCCGATGTTGGCCTGCGTGACCAGCGGGTTGATGGCCCCAGGAGTGCAGTTCGGGTCCGGAAGGGGGAACGTCCCGATCCAGCCGTAGTGGCACGAGCCCGGCGGTGGCTGGGACTGGATGCTGTAGGTCGACATGGGGCCAGGCCCCACGCGAAAACACCCCCCGAGGACTAGCGCCCCCAGCACGCAGCCGACGATGACGACCGACCGCCGCACCACTGGGTCGACAGGGTAGCAGCCATCCATGCGCGCTCCCCGACTCACCCGAGCAGCTGAACGCGACCCCCGAGCGCGAACCTTCAGCCCGAACTCGGTGCCATCTTCTAACCGGTGGCGATGGCCGGGTTCGATCAGGCACGGCGCGTCTTGGGCTCTTCGGACCGAGTTGCGATGGCCAGGAATCGCGACGCGGCAGGCGAAGGCGGGCGACTTGGAGCCCAGATGGCTCGGATCGTCCGTTCGAGCCGCAAATCCTCACAGGCGACTGCGACGAGTTGACCGGCCTGCAGTTCGGCATAGATGGCAAGCGCCGACACCACCGCCGGCCCCGCACCGCTGATGGCTGCCGCCTTTATTGCTGTCGTGGAGCCGAGTTCCATCGCCGGAGTCGCGCTGAGGCCGTGGCTCTTGAGCGCCTCGGCGAGCACCTCGCGGGTTCCCGACCCCGGCTCGCGCAGGACCAACGGCGTGCCGGCCAGCTCCTGTGGCGAGATGGGCCGACGGCGCCTGCTCCAAGGATGATCGGTGGCGACGACGATGACCAGCTCGTCAGCCAGCAATTCCCTCGAGCGAAGATGCCCGGGGGGCCGGGGGCCCTCGATAAAGCCGAGGTCGACATCTCCTCGGGCGACCATTTCGGAGACGTGGGTGGTGTTGCCCATCTCGAGAGAGACCTTGGTCTTCGGGACTTCTGCGGCCAGCCGGTGAAGCCACCGCGGCACCAGGTACTCGGCGACGGTGAGGCTCGCGGCGACGCGCAGCTCCGAAGTCCTGTCAGCCCGAAGCGCCGCCGTGCCAGCCACGAGCGTTCGCATGTCACCCAGGACGGCGGTTGCCCACTCCGCGGTAGCCATACCCGCCGGGGTAAGACGGGCACCTCTTGTTGAGCGTTCGAGCAAAGGAATCTGCAAGAGTCGCTCCATCGCCCGAAGACGCATACTGGCAGCTGGTTGGGTCATCCCGTGAGCCGCGGCCGCGGCGCTGATCGATCCCAGCTCACCAACGCTCACCAACAAGTCGAGCGAGGCCAGATCTGGGTAGGGTTCGGACAGAGGCATAAGCAGACGTTAGAAGCTTGTGGCTGCTGGCTCGGTAGTCCGATGTCGACCTGCAAAGCCCGCACCGTCGGGCAACTATGAGAGTCACAGGGTGCCGGTCAGAGCCTGCAGTCCGAGGCTCGTCAAGCCAACAGTGAGCCACAGGATCGCGCCAAGGGCGAGTGGCCGGAAGCCGGCTCGGCGGATATGGCCGATGTCCGTCGAAAGGCCCACGGCGACCAGAGCGGCGGTGATCATCCAGGTTGAAACCTCCGCGAGGGGATGGTGCCACGCGGCGGGGATCAGGCCGATCGTGTTGGCGACCACCGCGACCGTGAACACCACGATGAAGAGAGGCAGGATCCGGCGGAGGTTGATCCGGCGGCCCGAGGGTCCCTCGGCCGGCTTGGCCCGGCGCCAGCCCCGGAGCGTGGCCAGGCCGAGGCAGATGGGCAAGATGGCGAGCGTACGGGTGAGCTTCACGATCACGCCATAGGAGGCGGCGGCATGGCCGTAGGTGGTGGAGGCGGCCACGACGGAGGAGAGATCGTTAATGGCGGTGCCGGCCCACAAGCCAAAGGTGTGCTGAGAGAACCCGAACGCGTGACCAAGACTGGGGTAGAGGAGCACCGCGACCACGTTGAACGTGAAAATGGTGGCGATGGCATAGCTCACATCGGCCTCGTCAGCGCGAATGACCGCATCGGTGGCGGCGATTGCCGACGCCCCGCAAATGGCGGTACCGACTCCGATCAGCGTCCGTAGGTCGGCAGGTAACCCGAGGAGCCGGCCAGCCAACCAGGCCATACCAAGCGCCACGATCAAGGTGCCCAGCAGCACTGGCAGGGAACTGCTCCCGGTGGAAAGGACTCGGCCCAACGAAAGACCGGTGCCTAGCACGATGATGGCCCCTTGAAGCACTTTCTTCGACGCGAACGCGATCCCTGGTTTGAGGCAGGCAGGGGGGCTCCTGACAAGCGAGATCGCGATCCCCAAAAGAATGCCGATGACCGGGGAGCCAATCACTGGGACAAGTCCGCCGAGTAGGGTCGCAACTACTGTCACTCCCGCGATGACACTCCCCCCGGGGAGCAGACGTTGGAAGCCGCTAAGAGAACCAAACCGCGAGAACACCGGCGACCTGAACGTCCGTTCGCGGCCTACCCCAGTCTCCACGTCGTGGATGGTCGGCACGTCTCCCTCCTGGCGGCTTCCAGTGTCCTCCCCACGAAGAGCTTCCGGAACGACCGATGTCCTTATGCACATATAAGAGATGCTTATAGCTGGGCCGCGGTCAGACGAGAGGCGGTGGGTCGGTAGCTGACTGCCGGGAGGCTGCGGTCCCCGACCCATGATCCGGGCCTCGCCACCTTCCGGCCACGCCCTACGGGTCCCTCTGCGACGCCAGGCTCCGCCCGTCGTCCTTGACGCCGATTCGATCCCAGCGGGCACGCCTGGCGGGACACTGCATCAGCCTTGACAACCGGCCCCTCTTCATAGGGAACTTCGACGACCTGTGGTTTCACCTTCAACACCTCCGCCGGAGCGGTCCGTAAGTGGCACGGGCCTGTGACGGCTATTGCTTTTCTGAGGGCGACGCAGGCCGGACAGGGGGCTTCTGGCCCTTCTCGATGTTGCCGATGAGATCCATGTTGGGACGGAAGGGAGGTGGCCTCGGCCAACTCTTGGCCAGCGGCGGGGCCGGTGCGCTCTGTGGCGCCTTATCGTCAGACATGAGGCCGGCCTCCCGTGGCGGGGGGTATACCGGCGACAACGACGAAGGCAGCGATCGCCAGGGACCCCGACAGCTCGAACTCGCCACCCTTTCTGCTTCACCAGGGTCGCGGCTTTCCTTGTCATCACAATTTGCGTGTCGAGCAGCTCCAGGCGCGTCCCCGCCTCTGACGCGGTGAGATTGCTTGCCGAAGTCGCTCCACCTCGAGTACTGGGAAGCGACCAGGAAGGAGGGCCCACGCTGCCAGTACGGCCGCAACAACTGCGACTGCCAGTCCGATCTCGAAGATCACCGTGCCCGACATCGCGGTCTGCGCCATGGCGCCGAGACCATGAGGACGCCCGCGAAGCCCAGGACCACCCCGCCTTACCGTCGAGGCTCTCGGCGTTCGCGTTCATCGTCTCGCGTTCTGCGACAACCTGCGCGAGCACGATCGCCAGCGATGGCAGCTGCTTCAACACCATGCGCGACTTCGGGGACAAGGCCGGCGACCCGGTCCTCGAGTTCTGCGAGGACTGGATGCTGGCCGACGAGGTCACCCATGTGAAAATGGGCTCCGACTGGCTGCGCAAGCTCACCGTGAACGATCCGGAACGTCGTGCCCGGGCACTTGAGTTCCAGTCGGTGGTCGACAAGCTGTTCTCGCTGGGTGGCGGCCGGAGCGACGAGGAGGACAGCCCGATCCGCCTGGCCCGCCGGTTCCGCCAGATGGCTGGCTTCACCGACCAGGAGATCGACGAGATCGCAGAGGTCTCCCGCCAGGCCCGTGACGAGGCCGAGAACCGGGTTGCTGCTCGCCGGGCGGCGATGGCAGCTGCCGGGAGTTCCAGCGGGTCCGCCCAGTAGCCCGCTGGACCCGGTCGTGAGCACCGTCACTGTCAGCCCAGAGGAGTTCACGCTCGTCTTCTTCGAGGCGGAGCACATCGCGAGCAAAGCTGGGGAGATCGCGCACCGGGTGGGTCTGGACGCGGACATCCGCATCGAAGTCGACGAGGCGAGTCCCCTCTCTCGGATCCGGGTCCGTTCGGTCGACCCGGTCGAGCTGTGGGCCCAGGGCGGCGCCTTCGAAGACCCGAAACGCCCGCGCTACATCTCGGAACGCAATCTGGCCGAGGCTCTGGGCCGCTTGATCCTTCGGGCGAGGGATCGTCGAGATCCCGCCTTCGGCGAGGTCCCGGCCGACGATGACCTCACGCTCCAGCAGCACAACGTCTGGGACACCTACTGCCTCGGGCGGTTGGAGCGAGCTGGCTACGAGGTGGCCAAAGCCCGCTGGCTGTACCACTTCCGGACCCGGCAGGGCTTCACGGACGTCGCCGACGCGACATTCGAGCGCTTGTGGCAGGCTGATGGGCTCACCTGGGCCGACTTGGAGGAAGCCCGGCTGGAAGCCGAGCAGGCGAGGGCGGCTGCGTAGCGGTCACCACCGCAACGTGAAGCGACGGAAGCTCGCCACGCGTGTCCGGACACGATCGAGGAGATGGAGCAGACCACCGACGACAGGCTGCGTCGCATCGGCAGCGACAGGGAACTGTGCTTCGCGTTCTGACCTCAGACCTTGATCTGAAGCTTGCCGACCTTTGTTGCGGCCTCCGCTCGCCGTGGTGCTGGCTGAACAAAGGGAACTGTGCCTCCCAACGTGAGGACCCCGATTCCGAAGATCGTGACCATGACCCGCCTCATGGAGCTGCCTCAGTTTCGTATATCGGTTCCCAAGAAGAGCCCCCGTTCGTTGTCGAGAAGATCAAGAAGTAATCGCCCGACGATCGCGCAGCAGCTGAGGATGCAGTAACAGCATTGATGTCTGCGACTAGCCAACCGATCTGAGCGTTCAGAAAGTCGATCCCATGAACAGCTACTACTTCTGCTGATGCTTCCGTCGAACTAGTTGGATAGGTGGAACCAGCGGCCGAAGTCGGAACTGTTCCGTCAAAGAGATGCGGCGTCGAGACCAAGGCAAACGAGGTGCCCGTTGTCGCTTCGTAGATAGCACCCGCTGGGGGACCTTGCATCGTCGTCGTCAGTAGCGGGTCAGGAGCTCCCACTACTGGAACTCGGGCAACCACTCCGATTCCCGAACTTGAGGGAGCATTTGGCGCCGTGGCCGAACTCCAGGATCCGGCGAGGCCACGAACGATGGTCACGGCGGTTGAACCGCCTGGTTGGTTGGGTGCTATTTCCTCCCATGGCGGAGTCCCCTGCCCACAGCTGAGGACCGCCATCGATCCTTCTTCGGACAAAGGAGAGGAAAACGTGGCCGCAATCTGGACTTGTGCCGTCGCAACGTTGACGCTCCAAACGTTGCCTGCCTGGTCGTCAACTAGAAGTGCACCATTGGTCTCTCGACACAGGTCTGAGAGGCCGGCCGGGCTTCCGCCGACCGCCGACCAAGCAACCCCGCCGTCCGAGGTTGCCACCAATGAGCCATTAGTTGTTAACCCGATCCCGCTCTCAGGCGTGGAGAACGCGACGTTTACGAGCGCTGTTCCGGTGGGTTCACCAAGTTGGCTCCAATCTGTTCCATCGGTCGTCGCGTAAAGGTCTGTTACACCAACTACCCACGCATGGCTCGAGTCGAGTACGTCGACCCCCCAAAGGCCATTGGGATCGGTCAGAACCTGGTGCCACGTCATACCACCATCAGTCGTTGACAGGAGAGAAGTTCCAGGCCAATTTTCTGCGCTAACGCCCGCTGCCAGAAAGTGATCCAGCGAAGGTTGACTCCCCATCCCCGAGATGCTCCAGCCAATGGAGCTTGAAGCGAAGCCGATGGGCGAGTCAGGAGTAACCTGCGTCAGGTATTGCGCCCACGGTGATGGCGAAGGCGGTGCAAGCACATCCAGCGCCGGATTTGGGATGATCCCGTGAGCCGGGATGGGCACTCCTTGTGCTGCCTGCACCTGTTGCTTAGGCAATCCTGGCGGCACCGACTGGCCAGCTTGCGGCGCTGACCCGGCGAAGGCACCACTTAGAAACAAGCTCCCAAGCGTTAGAGCGGAGGCACCGATCCCGATAAGTGCACGCCTCTTACCCATGGGTCCTCAACCTCCATAGGGCCTCGACCGAGCCGAATCGACGGATTTGTACCCAGAACCTGCCAGGTCTGAGCAGGCCATTCCCCTGGCCGATGAGCTCTAGGAGACCTATCTGGCAGAACTTAGAGAAGAGGGGTTGACCTGAATCCACCCTTGTTGCCCCCGAGGAGGAGGATCACTTGCCGCCGCGGGTCGAACATGAAAAGAGCGCACTCGCAAGGCGCCGGTGTTGGACACCCGCAGCTCCTTCATGTTGGTACGACTTGTGAATTCGTTATGACGACCGGTCGACCCAGGGCTGGGCCACGCGCTGCCAGGAGATCTGCCCGTTCGGTCAAGGATCTTGCCGATCCGAGTTCAGGCCCGTGCCACCAGTCCGGTGATTTCGACTCCCACACCACCGCGACCATGACCGAATCCCTCATTATGAGTCAAGACTCATACCGGAGTTCCGCAGCACGTAGACACGCGAGTCTGTAGAAAGGGCGCGTGAGCAGGGAATTCTTCTCGGATCCCTCGAGAGCGCGATTGCGGTAGGCACCGCCCTTGCGGGCGGCCCCCCGCACAGATCCCAGCGTGCGGCACTACCGCACTGGGCTCCTGTCTTGGATGCGAACGTCGAAGCGCACGCTCTGGAAGGGATGCTGGGAGCGGGCAGGCGGGAGCCACCGGGTCACCAGGCGGTTCATCCGCACCCAGTTGAGGCGGTGGCGCTGGCTGCGGCGCCGGAGCTCCTTGAACCGGTGCCGCGCCACCTGGACACGAAATGCCGCCACTGCGTCGGTGTTGGAGGTTGGAAAACAGTTGCATTGGTGGGCCGTCGGTACTCCGACTCGAACCTTCCCGAACTGCAGGAGGGCATCAGGCCCCTGTTCGGAGACTGACGCTCAGCGCGGATCGGTCGAGTACGCAACGGACCGGTGACGGACAGCGAGCACGCGCACCAGACGCTGATCGTCGTCCACTTGGTAGATGATTCGGTACGTACCGACTCGAAGCGATCGCAGCCCGCGTAGCCGTCCCCGAAGCAAGTGACCGGCCTCGGGCTCGCGCTTGAGAAGTCCGAGAGCCTCGACCACGGCGTCGGAGAGTGGCCAATCGAGGTCAACGATCTCCTTGCGAGCGAGCTGGGCGAGCTCGACCCGACTCACCTTCTACGACGCGACTGCAGTTCCCGGCGGAGGTCTTCGAGTGTCACCGTCTCGCCGCGCTCTACTTCGCGCCGGCCCTCGTCGATGGCGGTCATCGTCTCGGCATCCGACAAGATCTCCGCCGTCTCTTCCAAAGCCTCGTACTCATCCACTGGGACGAGGACGGCCACCGGACGGCCGTGGCGGGTCACGATGACGTGTTCACGCAGGTCGGCAACCTTGTCGATGACCTGGCTGAGCTCAGCACGAAGCTCACGAACAGGGACGGTCTTACTCGTGCAGCAAGTGTACCATATTGAGTACACATCGGCCGGCGGGCCGTGGACGCCGTATTCGAACCTCAACGAAGTGTGGAGCCGCTTCAGGGTGCTGACATCACGATCATCTATGAAGCCACCGTGGTAGTTGGCGGGATGGCTGAGTCGGCATGTTGCCGAGCTGGACGGCACGGGTGTCGCTGGCGCCACAGGCTGCGAGGGCGCGGTGGCTGGGGCGGAAGGGAGGGAGTTGACGACGCTCGAGTGCAGGTACACCTCCCACCCGACAGCCGTCCCATCGGGAGCGTCATAACCCGATCCTGGGCCAACGATCGTGTAGGACTCACCTAGCAGGGCGCTCGTCTTGGGATCGAAGATCAGCTCATGGCGTAGACCCTTGTTCACGTAGGCGACGCCGACCTCGCTTCGGCCGGAATGGTCGGCGACCGTCCCGAGTGCTTCCACGCCGGGGAGCCCGGCAGCGACCTGGTACGACGCCGAACGGAGGGCTGGCGAAGCATCGGTCTCCCTCAACATGTCGGCCACCTGGGTGAAGTCCTCGGCCGGGCCACGAGGGCCACCTCGAGAAGACTGGCAGGAGGTGATGGACCTCGCGCTCCGGTTCTCGACGTGCTGCGCCACGGCCTACCCGCGGGATGGCGACCGGACGCGGCGGCTGTTCAACGCTGCCGTTCTCGATGAGGTCCACGTGCGCGATGGGCACGTCGTCGAGGCGGCCTACAAGGAGCCCTTCGACTTGCCCTTGAGCCCACGTTCGAATACGACGATGTGGTGGGCGCTGAGGGACTCGAACCCCCGACCTGCTGGTTGTAAGCCAGCTGCTCTGGCCACCTGAGCTAAGCGCCCTCCGAAGGAAGCACCGAAGCAGCCAATCCGTTTTGGTCGCGGCGCACTTCGTTCATAGGGGAGAGAAGAACTGCTCGAAGATTTAGACGTCCAGAGCAGAGACTATCTCCGCCATGAGTTGTGGGGTTCCTGCAGCCAGTGGCTGTCGAGGAGCATCGACTCTAATCCAGGGATCACGACCGGCGGCCTCCCCTACACAAGCCCCCGCCTCGCGACAGATGAGAAGGCCGGCCAGATAGTCCCAGGGGTGCAGGACGATCCCCCGTCCGAGCACGAAGGCATCGAGAGAGCCATCGGCGACGAGGCAGAACTCCAATGATGCGCTACCCAGCGCCCGGTACTGCCAGGGTTGTCTGCCACTCAGCAGTGGCCCGGCAATTCCGACCACCGCCTGTTCGATCGAGGTGCACCCGGCCGCCCTGATCGGACCTCCGTCCCTCCACGAGCCCTCTCCTCGAATGGCATGGAAGCGACGCCCACCGGCGTGATCAACGACCGAGCCAACCCAGGGCCCATTCCGGTCGAAAACACAGATGCTGGTAGAGAAGAACGGGATTCGGCGGTAGGCATTCGTCGACCCGTCAATGGGGTCGAGAACGGCGACCAGAGCGGGGTCGCCTTGGGTCCAGCCCGACTCTTCCGACAGAATCGACAGTCCAGCTCTGCGCAGTTCGGTGACCGCGGCGGTGTCGGCGGCGACATCCAGACCGTATTGACCGGACCGTGATGTCGGGCCGGGGTCCGGTGCTCGAGATGCGGCCTGGTAGGCGGCATCCGAGGCATCAAAGAGCAGCTCAACGAGGGCAGATGCGTCCATCGGCTCGACGCTACACGCCGGGCTGGCGACTGCAACGTACGTCTAGGCTCTCGGCTGTGGCAGCAATCGACGTCGCCGGCTATGTAGCCGACCTCAAGGACCACTCGGTCGATCACGGGTTCCACGTTCATGACGAGCGGCACTTCGTCGAGACCTACTCGCTCCGTCAGGTATGGGAAGTGGACCTACATCCCGAGGAAGGGTGCGGGGGGCCCGTGGACCTCCACCTTGCGTTGGATGTGGATCCTCGAGTGCTCCTGAGCTTTGAGGATGTCGTGCTCGGCCTGGCCGATGACGAGGAGCCACCAGATGAGTACCATTTTCCCCTGACGTTCACCTGGGCACTGCCGCCGCTTCCCAAGGGACCCGACCTCCTGCGTCTGGCGATCGATCTCGCCGGAATCGGAGGCATCGAGCTCCCCCTCGAAGTCTCGGCGATCGACTCCTTCGCATCGGCGACCGACGGACCCGAGCGGCGGCTGAGCGTGGTGGCGCGCCACCCCGTCTCCTTGGCCAAGGTGCTCGCGGGTGAAGAGCTCCTGTGCGATGTGTTCGACCGCAGTCTCAATGTCAGCCGGTTCCTGCTCGAAGCTGCTGCGGGCTGGTTGGGATAGGGGCAGTGGGCCGCAGGGCGCGGTACGCAGTTGCTGGGATGCTTCTTGCGTTGACGCCCCTCCTCGCTTCGTGCGGACAAGGCTCGGCACTCGACCTTGCCAGGGAAGCCTGCACGCACGTGCATCACTCGATCACCGCCTACGAGGCCAGTCTTCACTCGACAAGTCCCGCCCAACGTCAGCACGATCTGCGACTGGCGACCGACCAACTCGAAGCAGCTGAACCGCTTGCAGCCGCGGCGACGTCGGCGAATGGGAGATGGAACGCGCTCATGACGACGCTGAGCGAGTTCGGCCAGGTGAGCGAGTACCGCCTCATCCACGCACTGCAAGCCCAATGTGCCGTTGTCGACAGCAACCAGGCAAACCTCCAGGGCCTGGTTCTCAACCGACCGAGGACCACGAGTTAGGCGCACCCGGTCACTCACTCAAAGTGAGGGGGCGAACCGGCATGCTCCTGGAGCCGACGGACTAGCCACTGGATGCTGTTCGGCTTGGACATCTCCGCTGACCAGCCCCTCACGACGGCTTCGAGCTCTTCCCGCGACTCGATGTGCGCGATGACCGCGACCGTTATCTCATCCACCGAGGCGTGCGCGCCATGCTCGACATAGATCCCGCCAAACGGATCCTCCCACATGGGCGGGACGGGCTCCCGCATGATGTAAAGCTCGCCGGTGTCCTCGATCCAGTTGAGCTCGTAGCGAACGCCGTGAGCGTCGCGCCACTCGGTGCCGATCTCAACCTCAGCCGACTGCCGTCTCCGCTCGTCGGCTTCGTAGAACTGGTCGATGTTCATCGGGCAAGGGTACTCGTCGACCCGCGTGCTACTCATCCGTCGCAGCACGCCCTTCGAGCAAGGTGTGCGCCGAGAACTCCCAGTCAGTGGGAGGTATCGGGGGAACGACGGTTCCCACGATCCGCCAATGCCTATGACCCTTCCTGGCCCAATCGACCGGCTGGAGGCCGATTGGGCCGGCAATCGAACCCGCCAGTCTCGAGCCGCGCTCCAACTTCTTGCAGAACGCGAGGCCGCCATCGCCGCCATCGGTGTGGAGGACATGCATGAGCTCGTGGCCAGGCTGCGGACATCGATCGGTAGCACCAACGCCCGCTGGGCGCCCAGGGCTCTTCAGGCAATGCTGCGGGCACAGGCAGTGCACCCGCTCGTGCCACGCGCCATACTGCAGGCCCTGATCCCCGGGCTGGTCTCGGTCGCTCGGCGCCTCGCCTGGGGTGCAGGAGGCGAATGGCCCGATAGTGCCGCGTTCTTCGCGGATCTCGCCGCCACCACCTGGGAGGTGATCACCGAATGGTCTGGCCAGGACCGACCCTACGCGCTCCTGGACCTGCTGTCCGCAGCGCGCTGTCGGATGCGGCGCCAGATTCTCCGCCATGCTCGTCGAGAGGTTGCGATCGGCGGCGACCAAGAACCCCGTCTCGCGCACATCCCAGCCCCGGAATCGACGGACCTCGACCTGTTGGCCAACGCAATCGCCGACCTCGAGGGCACGGCACTCGACCCGACCGGGGCCGCCGTCGTCTACGGGACCCGAGTCCTGGGCCTGTCCATGACCGAGCTCTCGAAGATGACCGGCAGGAGCAGGCGCTTCCTCGCAGACAAGCGACGCCACGCTGAGGCAGCGATGTACGCCGCGATGACCGGTTGACCCCAGCGCAGGGACAGTGTGGCTGATCGACGCGTACCACGAGTCTCCGAGGGCCTGTGGGTCCTGGCTGCCGTGGCCCTCGCCACCGCAGCTCTGTCCTTGAGCAGTGGCCGGCGGAGTCCGACGCACCATGGCGAGCCGACGAGGCCCACAGCACGCCCGCTCGTGCCTGTGACCCTGGCTGTTGGCCAACGCCAAAATGGCACCACGCCACGCTTGACCCCAGCATCGCCGGTCGTGGCCCGGACGGACCCGAATCAGCCCTCTGTGCGGCCGCCAGGCACCGTTCAGCCCGCGCCCATCCCCGCCGCGCCCGCTCCTGCCACCACAACCACCATCGGGGCTCCCGCCTACCACTACGCCGGCTACCTCAGCTATCCAACCAACGTGGCCAGCGAGCTCCCGATCCCCGAGCTTGCCGGTCCCGCCACGGTCGCTGCGTCCTGGACGCCGACTGCTCCGCTGGCGGTTTCCCTCGACTGCCCGAGCGGGTCCCAGCAAACCGTCGGCACGTCATCGGCATCACTCACCGTCCGACCAGCAGCTTCATGCGTGCTGACGCTGACCGAGCAGTCGGCCGTCGCGGCCCCGGTCGAGTACCAGATCGACGTGACGGCGCCCGAACCGGGCTCGCTCCAACCATGAGGTCGAGGCCCGGGGGCCAGCGTGAGGCTGCGCACGGAGCGTCGATGACCACGCTGCCAAGAGACGTAGCCACCCTGGCCAGCGATGGAACCCGGTCGGCAGTGCTCGGCCCCTGGCGCTCGTCGAAGCGCGCCACGAGGGCTCGCCCGGCCGGGGCTCGCAACCGGTGTGTCGAGGTCCTCGGCGTCCTTGCGATCGCGGGGCTGGCCACGTCGCCGTGGCTGGGCGGCGGGGAGTCTCGAGGCGCCAGCTGGCCGCCGTCACCTGTCCAGCTGCACCCGCTCCGAGCCCGCCGCGACGTGTTGATGGTGCTGATCGAAGAGCGGCCCACGTCGAAGACTCCCTGCCAGCACCCGCGTGGCGCGGTGCCTGGCGGCTCACGCGGCGACCTATCGTGCTCACTCCGACGGGGCCGCCCTGGACCGCTGAGCGCTGCCACGGTCAGTCGGTCGGCTCGTGAGCACATCGACCGGCTTGCCAGCAGGCCTGCCTCCGGCGGCTTCGCTCTCGGCGGTGCGACCGCCGATTACCTGGTCCTGGGGTTCGTCTCTCTCGGCGCGGTCGCACTCAGGCAAGCACGGAGGCGGAGGCACCGACACCCCGACTCGCCGAGAGGCCCCGACCACGGCGGCAGGCGTGCCCGACGCGACCTGGTCGACGGCGAACCCCCGGAGGAGCTCATCATGAAGATGGTCGCCGTGCTCCACACCCAACACGGCGCTCAGGCCCGGCTGGCCAGGGCCGGCCCTTTCGACGTGGAGATCGTGCTTGCCGCGCCAATCGAGCGGCCGAGGTGGTCATTGACCTCCAGCACGGCGATGTCGGTGCAGGCCCGCCGCTCGACCGTGGCCGAGTTGGGACCGGCTCCCCACACCGCCGCCATCCCACTGCTCGTCCCCATCGGTGAGGACGAGCGGGGGAGTTGGGTGGCGATCCTGCAACCTGGATCGTCCCTTGCCCTGCTCGGGTCAGGCGCGCCGGCTCTCTTCTCCACCCTGGCCGCAGCCGCGAGCCGCCCACCCGTCTCGCACCAGCTCCACTGTGAGCAGGTCCCAAGCGGCTGGGTGCTGACGTGGTCCGTCGACCACGCAACGGAGACCGCACGAGTCACCTCTTCGGCATCCGAGCCCGCCGACACCACCATCGTCGTGGATCATCGTGGCCTCACTGTGCACCCCGACGGCCTGGTGCTGACCGGTCGGGGGAACGAGCGACCGTTGGCGCCCCAACCAGGGTGCCCAGCGACGTCGAACGGACCCGACCCGTTCACTCCCGGCGACATCGAGGTCCGACTCCTCACCGCGGTGCCACGGCTCGACGGTCTCCAAGCAGAGCTGCCGGCCAATCGTGCTCGCCGAGCGATCGAACTGGTTGCCTACCTCGCCATCCATCACCCGGACCCGGTCAGCAGCGACCGCTTGCGGACACGGGTCCTCGGAAGCCCAGATGCCGACGCGGCGTCGAAGACGCTCTTCAACACGATCGCAGCCGCCCGCAAGGCCCTGGGTCACGCGCCCAACGGCGACCCGTACCTTCCCAACGGCTCGCGTCACGGCCGGTACTCCCTCTCGCCCCGGGTGACCGTCGATGTCCTGCGGGCGCTGCAGCTGTTCGTCGACGCCAAGTCGGCCGAGGCCCCCGATCTCGCGCTCGCGCTCTACCGGTCCGGGTTCGAGCTCATCGAGGGCGAGCCACTCGCCGGCTCTCTCTCCGGGTACGGCTGGTGGCGGTCCGAAGGCCACGAGGCCCGACTGAGCTCGGCCACCGTGGCCGCCGCCGGCGGGGCCATCCGGCTCTCACTCGAGCAGCGGCTGTTCGACCTTGGCTGGTGGATCTTGGACAAGGCGCGGTTGGTCGAGCCGTTCAGCGAGGCCCTGTCCCGGGCTGCGATGACCATCGCGGCCGCGGCCGGGGACCAGGCTCGCCTGCGCAAAGAGTGGGACGACTGCTGCCGCCGGGTCACCGAGCTCGACCCGGGGGCGTCCCCGTCCGTCGAGACCGTCAGCCTCTACCGGCAGCTGAGCCGCCGGTAGCGGGCGGTCAGGCAAGCTTGGCCGCAATCGAGGACACGTCCCGCAGGATCGCCCCGTCCGCCCCGCTCGAAACGAACCGTCTCGGGGTACGGGCCCGTGCCTCTTCGAGTGCCAGCTCCAGCTGGTCCCTGAAGCTGACCGGCGGGTCGACCCACAGGTACCAGGCCAGCGAGCCAGGGATGGTGTTGACCTCGTTGACCCAGGCGTGCTGACCGTCGGAGAGGAAGTCGACCCGGGCGGTCCCGGTGACCCCGCACAGCCGGGCAACCTCGGCCGCCCCGCGGCGGATCTGGTCTGCGAGCTTCTGGTCGATCGGTGCTGGGAGCTGGCGCGGGGCGGTCACCATCCCCTCTCCCCCGGCGTACTTGTCCTGGTAGCGCAGGATCTCCGGATCGCCACCGCCAGGGCTGGGCTGGCGCAGCGGTCGCTCGATCGCAGACAGCTGCAGCTCCGGGTAGGTGCGCACCGCGATCTGGAGATCGAACAGCTCGGGACGGTAGGGCTCGATCACGGCCCCGTTCGCCAAGTGGGTGCTGCTCGTGAGGAGCGACGTCGCCACCTCCATGTCGGCCACCACCTCGATCCCGATCGACGATCCGCCGAACCGGGGCTTCACGATGAACGGAGGCGAAAAGCCGGGGTCGCGACGACCAAGGACCAGCGGCCGGCGGGGCAGGGTCGGGAGTCCCGAGCTCTCCATCAATGCCCCGAACGCCAGCTTGTCCATCCCCAGGGCGGCGCCGGCCACCGAGGGACCGGTGTGGCACAGGCCGGCCAGGTCGAGCGCAGCCTGCAGCGTCCCGTCCTCGCCCGGCCCTCCGTGGCAGCACACCACCGCAACCTCGATCGGCACCTGGCGGGTGCGAAAGCTCCGACCGGCCGGCTGGAACCCGCCGCCGGGCTCCACGACCAGGCGCAGCGGTGCGGCTCCTTTGGGGAGCCCGTCGACGAAGTCGCCCCCCTCCAGGCGGGGGTCGACCTCGAACCACTCGGCCGACTTGCTCCAGTAGAGGGCATGAACCTGGTGCCCGCCCTCCACCAGGCACCGGGAGGCCTGCAGACCGGTCAGAATGCTGACGTCGTGCTCGGGGGACGGCCCCCCGAAGATCACACCCACCTCCAAGGCGTCCCGCCTCCGATCGACCCGGCGTCCCGACCGGCGGCCGGGCTGGGGGTCAAGGGTAGTGGTCTGGGAGGTCGTTCTCGTACAGCACGGCGTCGCCGGCCGAGAGGTGCTGGCGGACCCATCGGACCGCCTCCTCCCGAGTTCGTACGCTCAGCACGCCGGCCCCCCGAGCGCCGCTGAGCAGGGCGGCCCGGTTGGTCCACCCCACCACCACCAGGTCGAACCCCCGCTCGACCACGGCCTGGGCGAACCGCCGGTTCTCCTCGTACTGGCGGGCCCCCAGCTCGATCATGCCCGGCGTGACCACCACCCGGCGGCCGCCGCCCGGGCTCGCCTGGAGCAGCTCGAGGGCGGCGCGCGCCCCGGCGGGGTTCGAGTTGAACGTGTCGTCGATGACCCGCACCCCTGCGGGCGACGTGGCCACGGCCACCCGGTGGGGAACGGTCGGCAGGTCGGCCAGGCGGTGCCGGAGGACCTCGGGGGCCACGCCCAGCTGGACCGCGACGCCGAGCGCGCAGGCCAGGTTGGTGGGATGGACCCCGGGCGGCAGCGGTCCGTCGGGTTGGACGGCGACCCCGGCGATGCGGACCTCCAGCCCGGTGGGGCCCGACCCGACATAGACGTCGGCTCCCCGCTCGGTGCTCGAGCAGCGCACCACCGTCAGGTGGCGGGAGGCCTCCAGCTCGCCGGCCAGCTTGGCCAGCCGCTGGTCGTCGGCGTTCAGCACCACCACCGAGGCGGTCTCGGTGATCTCGGACTTCGCCTCCACGATCGCGTCCTCGGAGCCGAACCGCTCCAGATGGACCGGGCCGATCGCCGTGAGCACCGAGATCTCCGGTGGGCACCATTGGCACAGCTCGGCGATCTCGCCTCGGCCGTAGGTGCCCATCTCGGCCACGAACACCTCGGTGCCGTCGGCGAGGTGCTCGTTCACCGCCCGGGCGAGGCCGGCCCGGTTGTTGAACGACGCCGGGCTGGCCACCACCGAGCGGGTGGTCCGGACCAGGTGCGCCACGTAGTTCTTGGTCGACGTCTTGCCGTAGGAGCCGGTGATCCCGACGATGGTGGGCCGGACTGAGCGCAACCGCTGGGCGGCCCGCTCGACGTGGCGCGACGCGAGGTGGCGCTCGAGGGGGGCGGTGGCCAGGCAGGCGAGGTCGACCACCGCCGGGGCGAGCACGAGAGCGACCGCCGACGCGAACGCCGGCCGGCCCGTGGCTGCCCCGGCCGAGACGATCCCCGCCTCGAAGGCCGCCCAGGTGGCGGCGAGCGTGCGAAGGCGGCGAGTGAGACCCAGCGGCGAGCTTCGGCCACGCACCGGGAGGCCCCGGGGCCCGAACGCGAGCCCGGCCGACCCCAGGGCAACCAGCGGGACCCACCACGACACCCCGGCACAGGCCGCCCCCAGGACCAAGAGCGGGACGTTGGCCCGCACGCCGACCCACCACCGCTTGGCGAAGCGGACTGCCGCTCCGGGCAGGTAGTGCTCTCGCTGGGCGACCCGCAGCCAACGCGCTCCGATCGGAACCAGGCTCAGCCAACAGGCAGCGGACGCCGCCCACTGGCCCGGCGCGGGCCCGATCACGGCAGTTCCCGGCCCGGTCGGTCGGCCAGCCGCTCGAGGACCGCGGCCCGCAACGATCCTGGCTCGCTCAGCGGGGTCATGTGCCCAGCCCCGGGGAGCTCGATCAGCCGGGCCCGCGCGCCGAGCAACTGGGCCACCGACCGGGCCGCCTCGACCGGGGCGATCTGATCATCCTCCCCCCACACCAGGTCGACCGGGCAGCGGGTGGCCGCCAGGGCCTCCTCGTATCGCTCGTTCACCACCCGGACCAGCACCTCGCGCATGACCCCGGTGGCGGTGCGGTAGTCAGCCGAGCCGAACCGCTGCCGGAGCGCGTCCATTCTCTCGGCGGAGACCACCCCCAACGCCGCCAGCCGACGAGCCACCCGGAAGCGCCAGGCGGGCCGCCTGGTCGAGCCGGAGAGGGGCACCCCGGTCAGGACCAGCCCGCCGACCAGCTCCGGCCGCAGGACCGCCAGCTCGATCCCGACCCGGCCGCCGAAAGAGTGTCCGAGGACCACCACCGGAGCGGCCATCGTCGGGAGCACTTCGGCCACCAGTTCCGCGTACTGCCGGCTCCCCCAGGCCGCCGGCGGCGGGGCGGCCGCCCCGAACCCCGGGAGGTCCAGGGCGATCGCGTCGAGGGGGCGATCCTGGCCGGGCTCGAGGACCCCCAGCAGGTCCTGGTGGGTCCGGCCCCAGCCGTGCAGGGCGAGGACGCGGGGCTCGGCCGTCCCGACCTGGACCCCGACGAGCCGACCGCCCGCGAACGACCGGAGCACCTAGGCCGCCGCCCGGCCGGGCGCGGTGGCGGGCGGGACAACCTCGAGATCCGGGGGCGTCCCCGGTCGAGCGCGCCGGCGCGAAAGGCTCATCTGGGCAACCTCGCCGGTCACGATAGCCACGCGGCCCGGCCGGCCGGTCGGAACGGACCGTGTCCACCGCCGTGTCCCAGCCCACCGGTAGGGTGCCCGGGCAGTGCCGCCCACCTCCCGCCCGCCTCGGACCGCCGTGGCGCCGAGCCTGGACGCAGCGCAGCGTGACGCGGTGATGGCCGACGACCCGGTGGTCTGCGTGCTCGCCGCCGCCGGGTCCGGGAAGACGACGGTGCTCACGGCCCGGGTGGGCAGGCGGTCGGCCGACGGGAGCGCCCGTGCCGACCGGTCGCTGGTGTGCACCTTCAGTCGCAAGGCGGCCGACGAGCTGGCGGTGCGGCTACGCCAGCTGGGGGTCGCCGGCGCCACCATCGGCACCATCCACAGGGCGGCGCTGCGGACGGTCGCCGACTGGCGCGACCGCCACCACCTGGCACCCCCGTCGGTGCTCGGGGACCGCCGGCCGATCCTGGCCGATTTGCTTGGCCGCCGACCCGATCCCGCGATCTCGGCCGCCCGACTGGATGGTGAGATCGGCTGGGCCAAGGCCCGCATGCTCGCTCCCGAGGACTACGAACAGGCGGCGTGCCAGGCCCAGCGCCCGCTCGGGGTCGCGCCCGAAGTCATCGCTGAGCTGTACGCCGCCTACGAACGGGAGCGCAGGGTCCGCTCCCTCCTCGACTTGGACGACCTGCTGGTCCACGCTGCCCTCGCGCTGGAGGAGGAGGCAGCCTTCGCCGAGGCAGTGCGGTGGCGCTGGCGCCACGTTCTGGTCGACGAAATGCAGGACGTGAACCCGGCCCAGTTCCGGCTGGTGCTGGGGATCGTCGGAGGCGAGCCCGATCTGTTCGTGGTGGGTGACCCCAACCAGGCCATCTACGGCTGGAACGGGGCCGACCCCGGCCTGTTGGACACGCTCGGGACCCACTTCGAGAGGATGCGGGTCGTCCGCCTGGAGCACAACCGCCGTTCGACTCCACCCATCGTCCGGGTCGCATCGGCCGTGCTCGGCGAGGCCACCGGGACCGTGTGCTGCACCCGCGCCGACGGCCCGCTGCCGGTGCTCTCGGCCCACGAGACCGACGAGGACGAGGCCCGTTGGGTGGCCCGCCAAGCCGTCGAAGCCCGCCGGCCAGGGCAGCGGTGGTCACAGCTTGCCGTGCTGGCCAGGACCAACGCTCAGCTTCCGATCGTTGCCCGAGCGCTCGAGGCCCAAAGAGTCCCGTTCTGTCACGCCGGCGAGGAGCTGGCCCCGGCGAGCGACCTCGGTCCGATCCACACCGGGGACCGGGCCACCGATGGCCCAATGCGGCCCAGACCATCGGACGACGGGGTGCTCCTCAGCACCTTCCACCGCGCCAAGGGCCTGCAGTGGCCATACGTCTTCGTCATCGGCCTCCGCGAGGGCCTGGTCCCGATCGGCTCGGCCCGCGCCGCCACCGCCGTGGACGAGGAGCGGCGGCTGCTCTACGTGGCGCTCACCCGAGCCGAGGACCGGCTCTGGTGCAGCTGGGCGGCACGGCCGCCCGGAGGGCCGCCCCACCCGGCTTCCCGCTGGGTGGCCGAGATGGAGCGAGCCGTGGCCGACCTGCGAACCGAGCAGGCGGCAGTTCCGCCCGAGCGTGCCGCCGCTCACCTGGCCCGCTTGCGCGCCCTGGTATCGGCCGACCGACCCGACTGACTACGCCAGGTCGACCACCACCGGGGCGTGGTCGGAGGGCTTCTTGCCCTTGCGGGCGTCCCGGTCGATCACGGCCCGCACTGACCGGGCGGCCAGCGAGCGGGTGGCCAGGACCAGGTCGATCCGCATCCCGCGCCCTTGGTGGAAGTCGCCGGCCCGGTAGTCCCACCACGAGAAGACTCCGCCCTCGGCGTGGTGCCGGCGGAAGAGGTCCTCCAGCCCCCAGTCGAACAGGGCACCGAGAGCCTGGCGCTCCGGGTCGCTCACGTGGGTGGCGCCGACGAACGCCGCCGGGTCCCACACGTCCCGGTCGTCGGGGGCGATGTTGAAGTCGCCACACACCGCCACGTCGTCGCCGGGGTCGCAGGTCTCCTCCAGGTAGGAGGCCAGGCGGGCCAGCCAGGCGAGCTTGAAGCGGTACTGCTCGTGGTCCAGCGAGCGCCCGTTGGGCACGTAGACCGAGTGCACCCGGATCCCGCCGCAGGTGGCGGCCACGATGCGGCAGCCGAACTGGTCCTCGGCGGAGGCGAACCCCTTGGTTGCTTCGACCAGCCCGACCCGGCTGAGGATGGCGACCCCGTTCCATCGGCCGTCACCGTGGTGCACCGACTCGTAGCCGAGTTCAGCGAAGGCGCCGACCGGGAAGGTCTGGTCGGACTGCTTGGTCTCCTGCATGCACAGGACGTCGGGCTGATGCTCCTCGATCCAGCCCAGCACCCGTGGCAGGCGGGCCGTCAGGGAGTTCACGTTCCAGGTGGCCAGCCGCAGCGTCATCTGCCCCGGTCGACCAGGACGAACATGAGGTCGGCCTCGCAGGCCAGCGCGCCCCCCACGTGGGCCCGACCGTGCCCAGTGCCGGCGCGAGCAGAGAGCCGCCCGACCGAGACCTCGAGCTCCAACGTCTCGCCGGGGACCACCTGACGGCGGAACCGGGCCCGGTCCACCCCGCCGAACAAGGGGAGCCGGTCGGCATAGCGGGGGTCGGCCAACACCGCGACCCCTCCCAACTGGGCCAATGCCTCGACCATCAGCACCCCCGGCACGGTCGGCCGACCCGGGAAGTGGCCGGAGAAGAACGGCTCGTCCCCTCGCAGGTGCCACCGACCCACCGCCGAGCGGCCCGGCTCCACCGAGACCACCTCGTCGACGAAGAGGAAGGGGGGTCGATGGGGCAGGACGTCGTCTGGTCTCACCGGCCGGGCACCATAGCCGTCGGCCCTGACCCCTCGGCCGACCCGGCCCCCCCGGCCACCTCGGGCAGGGCGAGCTCGGCCATCCGGCGGGGCGGGTCCAGCGCAACCAGGACGAACGGCCGACGCTGGCCCCGGGCGAGGACCTCCCGAGCCGCTCGAGGAGGCGGCGAGCCGAGGCCAGTCAACGGAACGTAGCAGTGCAGGACCTGGCCGCCCTCGATGGCCACGTCGACCATGGCCCCGTGTGAGGTGTAGGACGCGACCACCCCGTCGACCAGCGAACCGAGCGGGTGGGCGGCCACGAAGGTGATGAAGGCCAGCGGCTCGTTGACCGCCGGAGGCGGTTCCTTGCGTCGGCGCCGCTTGGCGCCGGAGGGGACCTCGGCCGGGGCGGCATCGCCGGCGGCGCCCAGGGCCTCCTCGGTCGCCTGGTCGATCGCCGCCCGGAGGCCAGGGTCGACTGGCCGGCCGGGTCCTGTGGCCGGCGTGGACTTCTTGGCCGCCCGCTTCGTCCGGCTCGACGATGCGGCTGGCGGCGCGGCGGGCGACGCCGCTCGCCGTCTCGGGGTCCGAGCCCCCTGGCCGCCGTCGGCCGGCGGAGCCGGTGGCGCCGCTCCGTCGGCGGCTGTCTCGGCCTGCGCCGCCCCGGCTTTGCGCCGGGCGGCCCGTTCGGCCCGCTGGAGGGCCTTGGCCACCTCGGCCGCCTTGGTCGCTGCGGTCAGCTCGTCGACCGACGGCTCCTCCGGCGGGGCCAGCTCGTCGGCTCCGGCCTCGGATGCCTTGCTTGACTTCTTGGGGCTCCGCTTCCCCCGCACCGGGCGGCGCGGGGTGAAGATCCAGCCCACCCCGGGAACGGGCTTACCGCCGACGAGGCGTCCCTCCTCGAACAGCCAGGGGTGCTCCTCGTGGAACTCCTGAAACGAGTCGTTCGACAACACGACAGCCCCGGTCCGCTCGGCGATCCGCAAGATGAAGGCGTCGCCGCGACCGATCGCACCAGCAGGGGGTGCCACCACCTCGCCGTGCTGCTCGGCCGCCTCCAGCTGGGCCCGCTCGGAGGGGTCGATCCGGTGGCCGAACGAGGCATCGACCACCACCACGATCTCGGCCGAGGGGTCCTCGGCGGCGTACGCCCGCACCGCCTCGTCCAACTGAGCCAGGCTGGGCACGCTGCGACCCTCGGTCGCCAAGTTGGACCCGTCGACCACGACGCGGTGGGTGGTGGGCATCGTCGGCCTCAGGCGACCACCGGCACCAAGGCGCCCGCTCGCGCCGTCAGCCGATCGCCCGGTCCAACAGGTCCGCCTGCTCCAGGGCGTGCTGGGCGGCGCTGCCGGTGGCCGGGCTGGCCGACTCGGGACGGCTGACGTGGGCAAGGCGGTAGCGGTCGCGCAGAAGCCGGTGCAGCCGGCTGTGGACGAAGGACCACGCACCCATGTTCTCGGGCTCCTCCTGGAGCCAGAGCACTTCGGTGGCGGCGGGATAGCGGGCCAGAACCTGCTCGATCGCCTCCTCGGGCCAGGGGTAGAGCTGCTCGACCCGCACCACCGCGACCGCCTCGCCGGGCAGGGTGCCGCCCACCCCCAGGCGCTCCTGGCGGCGCTCGATCGCCTCGTAGGCCACCTTCCCGCTGGCCAGCACCACCCGCTTGACCGCCGGCGGGTCGTCGAGCACCGGGTCGTCGAGGAGGGGGACGAACGTGCCAGAGGCGAGCGCCTCGATCGGCGAGCGGGAGGCGGCCGCCCGCAGCATCGACTTCGGGGTGATGACCACCAGCGGGCAGCGCCGGGGGCCCAGCGCTTGGTCGCGCAGCAAATGGAAGTACTGGGCGGCGGTCGAGGGTACCGCGACCCGCAGGTTGGCCCGCGCACACAGGCCAAGGAACCGTTCGATCCTGGCCGAGGAGTGCTCGGGCCCCTGACCTTCGTAGCCGTGCGGGAGCAGCAGGGTGAGGGCAGCGTGCTGGCCCCACTTGTCCTCGGCGGCCACCAGGAAGTTGTCGATGATGATCTGGGCCCCGTTCACGAAGTCGCCAAACTGGGCCTCCCAGGCGACCAGCGCCCCGGGCGACTCCACCGAGTAGCCGTACTCGAAGCCCAAGGCGGCGTACTCCGAGAGCAAGGAGTCGAGGACGGTGAAGCGGCCCGGCCGACGCTCCGGCACCACCCGGTCGACGTGGGCCAGCGGCACGTACTCCTCGCCGGTCACGTAATCGACCAGGACGGCATGGCGCTGGCTGAACGTGCCCCGCCGGGTGTCCTGGCCCGACAGCCGGACGTCGACGCCCTGAGCCAGCAGGCTCCCCATGGCGAGCGCCTCGGCCAAGGCCCAGTCCACCGAACCGTTGGCCACCAGCTGGTCCCGCTGGGCGAACTGGCGCTCCAGCTTGGGGTGGAGGGTGAAACCCTCCGGGACCGTCCGGACCAGCTGCGCCAGGTCCCGCAGCAGCGGCTCGGGCACCCCGGTGTCCACCGGGGCTGGCGGGGGCGGGGGCTCGGGGACGACCAGCTCGGGCTGCCGGGCGGGCTCGGCGCGCACTTCGTCCAAGGCGGCCTGCAGGCGGGCGTTGAAGTCGTCCAGCGCCGCCTCGGCCTCCTCCAGGGTGATGTCGCCCCGCCGCACCAGGACCTCGGTGTAGAGCTTGCGCACCGAGCGCTTGGCGTCGATCCGCTTGTACATGAGCGGCTGGGTGTAGCTCGGGTCGTCCCCCTCGTTGTGGCCGTGGCGCCGGTAGCAGACCAGGTCGATGACGACGTCTTTGTGGAACTCCTGGCGGAAGCCGAACGCCAGCCGGGCCGCCCGGACGCAGGCCTCCGGGTCGTCGCCGTTCACGTGCAGGATGGGGGCCTGGACCATCTTGGCCACGTCGGTCGGGTACACCGAGGTCCGGGCGGCCTGGGGCGCGGTGGTGAACCCCAGCTGGTTGTTGATCACCACGTGAATGGTCCCGCCGGTGCGGTAGCCGGCGAGGCCGGAGAGATTGAGGGTCTCGGCCACCACTCCCTGCCCGGCGAACGCCGCGTCCCCATGCACCAGGACCGGCAGGACCGGGTAGTCCTCGGGGTCCGAGGTCCCGGAGGTCCCGTCGGTCTGCCGGGAGACGATCCGGTCCTGCTTCGCCCGGGCCATCCCCTCGACCACCGGGTCGACTGCCTCCAAGTGCGAGGGGTTGGACGCCATCGTGATCGTGAGCGGGGTCCCCGACCGGGCGACGAACTTGCCGACCGCACCCTTGTGGTACTTGACGTCGCCGGAGCCCTGCACGGAGTCCGGGTCGAGGTTCCCTTCGAACTCCTCGAAGATCTCCCGGTAGGACTTGCCGACCAGGTTGGCCAGGACGTTCAACCGACCCCGGTGCGCCATGCCCAGCACGACCTCGGAACACCCGGCGTCGGCCGCCTCGTTGAGCACGGTGTCGAGCAGGACCATGGCCGACTCGGCGCCCTCCAGACCGAAGCGCTTCTGGCCGACGTAGCGCGTGTGCAAGAACCGCTCGAACGCCTCGGCCGCGTTGAGACGGTCGAGGATGTGGCGCTGCTCGTCGGGGTCGAGCGACTGGGAGACCCCCTCGACGTGCTCTTGGATCCATCGCTTCTGCCGTGGGTCGGCGATGTGCATGTACTCGATCCCGAGGGTCCGGCAGTAGGCGTCGCGCAGGATGTCCAGGATCTCGGCCAGGGTCGCCACCTCTTTGCCGGCCAGGCCGTCGGCGACGAACTGACGGGGGAGGTCCCAGATGGTGAGGCCATAGGTCAACGGGTCGAGCTCCGGGTGGGAGCGGGCCGGCTCCACCTCCAGCGGGTCGAGATTGGCGATCAGGTGGCCTCGGACCCGGTACATGTTGATGAGCGACTGGACATGGACCTGCTTCACCTGCCGCTGGCTCCCGACCTCGACGGCCGTGCCAGCGCTGGTGTCGGTCCGCCACCGGGCCGGCTGATAGGGAACGCCCATCGATGCGAACACGTCGTCGTAAAAGCGGTCGGCGCCCTCCAGCAGCTCGGCCACCTTGGCCAAGAACAACCCAGACTCGGCCCCCTGGATGATCCGGTGGTCGTAGGTGGAGGTGAGGGTCACCACCTTGCCGACCCCCAGCTCGGCCAGCACCTTCGGGTCGGCCGCTTCGAACCCGGCCGGGTAGCCGATGGCGCCGACCCCGATGATCGCCCCCTGGCCCGGCATCAGCCGTGGCACTGACTGCACCGTGCCGAGGGTTCCTGGATTGGTGAGCGACACCGTGGTGCCGACAAAGTCATCGGGCGAGATCCGGTTCCCGTGGACCTTGCGGATCAGTTCCTCGTAGGCCAGAACGAAGCTGCGGAAGTCGAGCGTGTCAGCGTCCTTCACGCACGGCACCAGCAGCGTCCTCGTCCCGTCCCCGCGCTCGACGTCCACTGCCAGCCCAAGGCCCACATGGGGATGGCGCAGGACCCCGGGCGTGCCCTTGCCGTCGATGTCGGCGACGAAGGTGGCGTTGAGCGCCGGCACGGCAGTGAGCGCCCGGACCACTGCGTAGCCGATCAGGTGGGTGAAACTGACCTTGGCCCCGGTGGTCCGGGCCAGCTGGTCGTTGAGGACCTGGCGATTGATCTCGAGCAGCCGGGCCGGCACAACTCGGACGCTGGTCGCGGTCGGCACCCCCAGACTGGCCTGCATGTTGGCCGCGATCCTCGATGCCGGGCCCCGCAGGGCCACCGGCTCGGCCCCGCTGCGGTCGAGGGTCACCGTGGACGGTGCCGCCGGGGCGGCCTGCAGACCGGTCCCCTCCCCAGCTCGACCAGCCGGCGGGGCGTGGGATTCGGGAGCCCGACGTGGGGGCGCCGGGACCGGCCTCGGGACCGGGTCAGGCCGGTAGTCGGCGAAGAACTCCCGCCAGCTCTCGCCGACCGACGCCGGGTCGGCGACGAAGCGCTCGAACATGTCGTCGACCAGCCAGGCGTTGGCCCCGAAGGAGCCCCGAGCCCGGTCGGTCCGGTCGTGCTCGGTGCCGCCGACGCGCTCCGAGCCGTTCGCGTCAGCCATGACCCCACCCTACCGGCCGCCGGGCCCGCACGGCGCGACCAGGGATGATGCCCCCAATTAGCCGGTTCTAGGCCCGCCTTCGGTATGGTGCAGACCCGTGAGCTACCCGGCGGGCCTGTTCGTGATCGACCGCCCGGCCGGGTCGGGGTACCTGGACGACGAGACGCCGACCGACGGTCGGGTGGTGGTGCTGGTGCACGGGACCCTCGACCGGGCCAACAGCTTCCGCCGCACGATGCGGCGGCTGGAGGACGTCCGGGTGGTCACCTACGACCGCCGCGGCTACCAGGAGTCCCGAGGGACCGACCCCCCGGTGGGCATCGAGGGCCACATCGAAGACCTGCTGGGGATCCTGCACGAGATCGGGGGGCGGCCAGTGGTGGTCGGCCACAGCCTGGGCGCGGTGGTGGCCATCGGCGCGGCCCTCGCCGAGCCGGACCATGTGGCGGCGATCGGGGCGTTCGAGCCCCCGATGCGCTGGATCCCGGTCGAGGGCCGCCAGTCCCGCCAGGGCTCGTTCCTGGCCAGCGACGACCCCGACCGCGCCGTCGAGGCCTTCTTCCGCGGCCGGGTGGGCGATGCCGCCTGGGACCGGCTCGAGCCAGCGGCCAAGGCTGACCGCCTGGCCGACGGGCCGGCGCTGATCGCCGAGTTGGCCTCGCTCAACGGGCCGGCCCTGTTCGACGTCACCAAGCTCGACGTCCCGGTCGTCTTCGGCGGGGGCGGCGCGTCGGACGAATTCCACAAGGAGAACGTCGCCTGGCTCGCCACCCACGTCCCCGGCGCGCAACGGTTCGTGATCGAAGAAGCCGGCCACGGCGCACACCTCACCCACCCCGACGCCTTTGCCGGCTTCGTCCGCGCCGCCATGGCGCTGGCCGGCTGGGCCGACACCTGAGCTCCGGTCTGGACCCCGCCGCCAGTCCCGACCCGAGGGTCCCGCTCGGACGGCTCGGCTGGGTGGTGCTGGTCGGGGGTTCACTGGCCGCGGTGGTGGCGGCCGGACTGGCTCCGGCTGCGACCGCCAAGGCGGCGGCGCAGGACTGGCCTCCGTTCGTGCTGGTCTCCGGGCTGCTGCTGGTCGGGATGGTGGCCCGGGACGAAGGGCTGTTCGATCAGGCCGGGGCGGTCCTGGCCCGGATCGGCCGCAACGGGCCGCTGCTCCTCGTGGCCACCGCCGTGGTGGTGGCAGTGGTGACCGTGACCCTCAACCTCGACACCTCGGTCACCTTCCTCACCCCGGTCGTGCTGGCCGCTGCCCGGGCGCTGCGCCGCCACCCCGAGCCGTTCTTGTACCTCGTGGTGGCGATGTCCAACGGGGCCTCCCTGCTGTTGCCGGGGTCCAACCTGACCAACCTCATCGTGCTGCAGGACGCGCACCGCTCGGGGGCCTCGCTCGTGTCCCGAGTCGGTACGGCCTGGCTGGCCGCGGTGGTCGCGGTGGTCGCGGTGGTCGCGCTTGTCCACCGCCGGCGGATCGTGGAGACCGGACCGCGCTCGGAGCCCCAGAGCCCGCCGCCAACCGCTCGCCCTTGGCCGGCGGCGCTGGGCATCGCCGCTTGCGTGGCCGCGATGCTGGCGCTCGCAGCAGCCGTCGCAGCCGTCGTGGTGCTGGCAGTCGGAGTCGCACTGGCGGCGGCGCCCGGGAGTCGAGGACGGGCTCGGGAGCTGGCGCGAGAGCGGCTCGGGCAGCTCAACGCCCCGCTGCTCACCGGCCTGCTCGGTGCCGCCTGCGCTCTCGGCGCGCTGGGCCGGGTGTGGTCGGGTCCCGCCACGCTCCTGGCCCATGCCGGGCCGTGGCAGACGGCAGGCGTCGGCGCCGCCGCCACCGCGGTGGTCAACAATCTGCCAGCGGCGTCGCTCTTGGCCGCCCGCCCGGTCGCCCACGCCGCCGCCCTGCTGGTCGGACTCAATCTCGGACCGAACCTCACCGTCTGGGGCTCGCTGGCCGGGGTGCTGTGGGCGCAGGCTGCCCGGGGCGCCGGCTGGCAACCATCGGCCCGCCGCCTCAGCTTGTTCGGTCTGGCGATGGTCCCGGCCACCATGGCGGCCGCCTTGGGTGCCCTCTCGATCCGCTGAGGCTCAGGGGTTGGCGGCGCTCGGCGGGCCGAGCGGGCCGGCGATCCCGTGCTCGGGATGCTGGGCCCGCCACCGGACCAAGAGCGAGACCTGGCCTTCGCGATCTGTTGTCTTCACCCCGCGGACCAGCGGCGAGCGGCACAGGAGCAACGCGCCAGCGAACATGATCAGCAACGACACCGCTTCGAGCGGCCCGAAAGCGCCCGAGGTGCGAAGCTGGTCGCCGAACAGGCTGATCCCGATCAGGATGCTCGCCAGTGGATCGACCATCACCAGTGTCGATTGCGATGCCGCGATCGGGCCAGCGTGGAACGCGTTCTGGGCCAAGAACAACGACAGCACACCGCAGCCGGCCAGCGCGTAGGTCTCCCAGTGCCGCACCAACGACGCCCAGTCATGGGCAGCGTAGGTCGACACCACCTTGGTCAAGGAGGCGGTGAAGGCGAATCCGATCGCGCTGGCGGCTCCGAACATGGCGGCGCGCCGCCACCGCGACCCCCGGGTGGCCAGCGCGACCGCGATGGCCGCAGCGCCCGCGCACGACAGGCCGACCTCGATCCACTCCGAGGGGGTGGGGACCTCGTTCCCGCCTCCAGGTGACGCGCAGATGAGGAACCCGGCCAGGCCGCCCGCGGTGGCCGCGGTGCCGAGCCACTCTCGCCAACCGATGCCGAAACCGAAGGCTGAGCCGAGCAGCAGGACCAGGAAGAGCAGCTCGGTGGTGAGAATTGGCTGGACCTGGGTCAGCCGCCCGAAGTGCAGGGCAACCGCCTGCATGACGAACGACATGACCATCACCACGAAGCCGGCGAGCCAGATCCCGCGGCGCAGCGCGTGGGTGAGCAGGCTGACCCGCAACGTCGAGCGATCGGGAGCGTCCTCCACTCCCATGCGCTGCAGAATGCTGGTCAGGGCGTTGGCGAAGGCGGCCCCCAAAGCCAGGACGTAGACCATGGCGACCTCATGTTAGAGGGGGCACCGGCTGCTCCGGCGGGGCGACGAGTGACACCCTGCCGTCACTCCATGGCAAGCCATTGACGAATGCCCAGCTCCGGCGGTGGATGGCCGAGAGCCCGTAGCCTCGGAGCGCCTGCTTGTGTGCACTCGAGGGGTAGCCCTTGTTCACCTCGAACTGGTAGGCGGGGTAGTGGGGCGCCTCCTCCCGCATCAGCCGGTCCCGCACCACCTTGGCGAGCACCGATGCTGCCGACACCGATGCACAGCGGGCGTCGCCGTCGACGACCGGCACCACCGTGGCCGGGGTGACGACCTCGGGCACATCCGGGCGCTCGGGCTCAGCGCCTTGCGCACTCAGCTCAAGCTGGACCGGGGGCTCCTTCAACAGGTCGCGAGGTCCGTCCACCACCAGCGCGTCGGGCACCAACGGAAGCCCGGCCAGCGCGCGGTAGGCAGCCAGCCTGAGCGCGGCGGTCATCCCCCATCGATCGCACTCGGCTGCGCTGGCATGCCCCACCGCCCAGCAGGCGCACCACGCCGCGACGGCATCGAAGATCGCCTCCCGCCTGACCTCGTGCAGGAGCTTGGAGTCCCGGAGCCAGCGAGGCATGGTCGCTCGGGTGACGCCTGGCGGCAGCACCGCGACGCCGACGGTCACCGGGCCCGCCCATGCTCCCCGCCCGACCTCGTCCATCCCGGCGACCCACCGGTGGCCATGGCGCCACAGGGAGCGCTCCTGATCCAAGGTCGGCCGGTTGCTGCGGGGCAGCGGGGCCGCGGCCCGCCCTCGAACCTGCTCCGAGGAGACCACCGGCTCAGCCCCCCGGGGGTGGAGGGTCGAGCTCGCCGAGCGACTTGACCATCTCGGCTTCGGCCGGATCGAACGGCGTGTGCAAGAACGCGTCGACCATCTCGGCGGCCACTGCCGGCGTGGTGAGCCGAAGCCCGAAGGCGAGCACGTTGGCGTCGTTCCAGCGCCGGGCGCCGCGAGCAGTCTCGGCGTCGGTGCACAGCGCGGCCCGGGCACCCGGGACCTTGTTCGCCGCCATGGCCACCCCGGTGCCGGTCCAGCAGCAGACGATGCCGACCTCGGCGTCTCCCTCGGCCACCGCACGGCCAACCGCGGCCCCGGCATGCGGCCACGGGGTCCCGTCGGCCACCATCACGACGTCGTGGCCCGCTGACTCCAGGTGGGCCCGCACCGCCTCGACGACCGGGGCTCGCTCGTCGGTGCCCACCGCGATCCGCACGCGCTAACCATAACGAAGCCGGTCCCGGCCACGGGGGTCCGCCGGCGCGAACGGCTCAGCGAGGTGAGGCGGCCGGCCGGCGGCTCGCTTCGTGCCGGCTCGCTCCGTATCCTGGCCTCGTGCCCCCCCGGACCGTGGCCGTCGTGCCTCACACCCACTGGGACCGGGAGTGGTACGAGCCGTTCGAGCTCTTCCGACTGAAGCTGGTCGACACGCTCGACGCCGTGCTCGATCTGCTCGATGCCGATCCCTCCTACGGCTGGTTCCTGCTCGACGGCCAGATGGCCGCGGTCGACGACTACCTGGAAGTGCGGCCCGAAGCGGCCCCCCGCCTGCGCGAGCTGGCTGCCTCCGGCCGGCTCAGCGTCGGCCCGTGGTACGTGCTCATGGACGAGTTCTTGGTCTCGGGCGAGACCATCGTGCGCAACCTCCAGATGGGAATGGACCGAGCAGCCAGCTTCGGCGGCCCGATGGAGGTGGGGTATCTGCCCGACATGTTCGGGCACATCGCCCAGATGCCACAGATCCTCTCAGCAGCGGGCATGGCCCACGCGGTGGTGTGGCGGGGCGTCCCTTCGGCCATCGACCGCAGCGCCTTCTGGTGGGAGGCGCCCGACGGCTCCCGGGTCCGGGCCGAGTACCTCACCACCGGGTACTCGAACGCGGCCGATCTCCCCGACGACCCGGCCGCCCTGATCCAGCGGGTCGCAGCCTACGAGAAGGACGAAGCCTCCTACCTCCTCGACGGCATCTTGTACATGAACGGCTCGGACCACCTGCCCCCCCAACCGTTCCTCGGCCGCCTGGTCGCGCAGGCCAACGCTCTCCAGGACGACTACCGCTTCGAGGTCACCTCCCTGCCGCGCTACTTGGCGCGGGCGCCGGTCGAGGGGCTCCCCTCCTGGCAGGGTGAGCTCCGCTCTGGCTTCCGGGCCAACCTGCTCATGGGCGTCACCTCGAATCGGGTCGACGTCAAGCGAGCGGCGGCGGCGGCGGAGATCGCCCTCGAGCGGCGGGCCGAGCCCTACGCCGCCCTGTTCGAGCCGGCCGATCGCTACCCCGAGCGCCTGCTGGAGCTGGCGTGGCGCCAGGTGATCCGCAACGCGGCCCACGACTCCATCTGCGCCTGCTCGGTCGACCCGGTGGTCGACGCCGTGCTGGAGCGCTTCGCGGAGGCAACCAGAGTGGGCGACGGGCTGGCCGAGCGGGCCCTGTCCGCCCTCGGTCGCTCCATGAGGAGCCCCGGCCCGGTCGTGGTGAATCCCTCGGCGCGGCGCCGGTCGGGCACCGTCGAGCTGGTGGTGAGCGGAGAGCCCGCCGACGCCACTGCCGAGCAGGTCCTGTCCTCCCGCGCCAGCCTGCCCGGCTCGCTCACCCTGGACACCGCGACGTTCAGCTCCATCCTCGGGATGCTCCAGGGTGCTCGGATCGCCGACGACGCCTGGATCCAAGACGTCGTGGTGGAAGAGGACGACTCTGGGATCGACGTGATCGTGGCCGTCGGCACCGAGGAGGTGCCCGGGCTGCCGGTCGACGCCCTCAAGGACAATCTCTTCGCCCGGCTGTCGGCCCGACCCGACGCCGAGGTCCGGGTCCGCCTCGACCAGCCACCGCTCCGGCGGGTGCTGGCCCGGGTGCACGACGTGCCTGGCCTGGGCTGGGCGACCTACGAGCCGGCTCGGCTCGACCACCCGGTCACTGCTCGGCCGGCCAATGGCCCGGGTGAACCGGTGGTCCTCACCAATGGGCTTGTGACCGTGACCATCGACCCAGCGCGTGGCACCTTCGCCCTCGGCGGACACGGCGGCCTCGGGCGTCTGGTCGACGGCGGCGACCTCGGGGACTCCTACAACTACTCCCCGCCCAACCACGACACCGTGGTCGCGGACCCTGAGGCCGTGCGGGTCGAGGTGGTCGAGCACGGCCCGGTGCGCGCCAGCGCCCGCATCAGCGCCGACTACCGGTGGCCCGAGCGGGCCGACCCGGCCAGCTCGGCCCGGCACGGCGAGCAGCTGGTCACGGTGACCACCACGATCGAGCTCCACGCCGAGGAGAAGGCGGTCCGGGTCACCACGGGCTTCGTCAACCCATGCCGCGACCACCGAGTCCGGCTCCACTTCCCACTTCCCGAGCCGGCTCCTACCTCGACCGCCGGCAGCGCCTTCGGTGCGGTGACTCGGGGCCTGAGCGCCGAGGGGCGACCCGAGGAGCGAGGGTTGCCCACGTTCCCGGCTCGTGAGTTCGTCCAGGCCGGCGGGCTGACCATCGCGCACTGCGGGGTGGTGGAGCACGAACTGATCGACCTCGAGGGTCCCCCGGAAGCCCCGGTGGCCAGGACGCTGGCGATGACCCTGCTGCGGGCCACCGGCATGCTGTCGCGCGTCGGCATGGCGTATCGGCCGGTGCCGGCCGGCCCGCTCACCCCGGTCGAGGGTCTCCAGATGCTCGGCCAGCGGATCGAGCTCACCTACCTGGTCGCCGTGGGTCCGGTTGACCCGTGGGCGCTTGCCGACGAGCTGGCCATCCCGCTCGAGTCGGCCCCCTCGCTCGGGGGGGGCTGGCGGCCCGACCGGGGGAGTGCGCTGGAGGTGGAGGGGGCCCGGCTCAGCTCCCTTCGGCGCCACCACGGCCTGCTCGAGGTCCGGGTCTTCAATCCGAGCCCCGAGGAGACCACGGTTCGCCTCGCCGGTCGGTCGGGCTGGCTGGTCGACCTGCGGGGCCGGCCGCTCGAAGGGTTCGAGGAGTCCTTCCGGCTGCGACCGTTCGGGATTGCCACCGCCCGGTTGGCCGAACCGCACCCCTGAACCCGGCGGCTCCTGGCGCAGCCGGATCGCCCCGTACACTGGCCCGGTGACCAGTGCCACCAGCTCCGGCGCGGCCCTGGCCGGCGCCGCCCGGCCGGGCCTCGGCCGCCAGGTGGTCCTGGTGCCGGTCAAGTCCTTCGCCCAGGCCAAGGCTCGCCTCGGCACCGCCCTGCCGGACGATCAGCGGCGGGCACTGGTCCAGCAGATGGCGGCCCGGGTCCTCGCGGCGGCGGCCCCGTTACCGGTCGCGGTGGTCTGCGACGACGCCGAGGTCGCATCGTGGGCCCGGCAGCACGGCGCCCTGGTGGTCTGGGAACCGGGCCGAGGGCTCAACGGCGCAGTCGAAGCCGGGGTGGCCCGGCTGGCCGAGCTCGGAGTCGAGGAAGTGACGGTGGTCCACGCCGACCTTCCGTACGCCCGCGGCATCGGGTCGCTCGAGCCGGCCGACGGCGTCACCTTGGTCCCGGACCGCCGCGAGGACGGGACAAACGTGGTCCGGCTGCCGGCCCGCTGCGGGTTCCACTTCTCCTACGGTCCGGGGTCCTTCGCGCGCCACCTCCAGGAGGCGACCCGGTTGGGTCTCCCGGTGACCGTGGTTCGCAAGCCCGAGCTGGCCTTCGACGTCGACTGGCCAGCGGACCTCAGCCAGCGGTGACGGAGGGACAACCGCAGCGTGGCTTCCGGACCGCGGTCGCACCATTCGGTGAGCCGCTGCGGTTCGAGTCGGTCACCACGAACCTCGATGTACCCGAGCGGGCGCTGGCCATCGGCGCGCACCCCGACGACATCGAGATCGGCTGCGGCGCGACGCTGGCCAAGTGGGCAGCGGCCGGCTGTCACATCCACCACCTCGTGCTGACCGACGGGTCCAAGGGGACCTGGGATCCCTCCCGCGACACGGCATCGTTGATCGCCACCCGCCAGGAAGAGCAGCGAGAAGCGGCTCGACGCCTCGGTGGCGGTGAGGTCGGGTTCTTGGACCGACCCGACGGTGAGCTTCGCAACACCATTCGGGAACAGTGGGAGGTCTGCCGGTGGATCCGCCAGATCCGACCCGACGTGGTGCTGGGACATGACCCGTGGCGCCGGTACCGACTCCACCCCGACCACCGCAACGCCGGGTACATCGTCACCGACGCGGTGGTGGCAGCGCGCGACCCAATGTTCTTCCCGGACCAGGGACTGCAGCCCCACCGCCCTCGGGAATTGCTGCTGTTCGAGGCCGACGTCCCCAATCACGTCGAGGACGTCGAGGGCTTCGAAGAGATGAAGGTGCGCGCCCTGCTGGCGCACCGGAGCCAGTGGGAGACGACCCTCGGCATTCCCGACGGGCTCGATGGCCCGGCGCTGGAGCTGGAGCTCGATGCCTTCGCCCGGCGCACCAGGGACAAGCTGGCCGACCACGGAGCATTCGCCGGCGTGACCCTGGGCGAGAGCTTCCACCGCCTCGAGACCTGACCCCAATCCGCGACGCCGACCCAGACGCGCTGCGGGGGCCCGCTCGGGCCCCCGCAGCGTCGTCATCCGGCCGGCCTTGCCGACGGAACGGCCGGCCTTGCCGACGGATCGGTCGGACCGCTCAGGCCCGCTTGGCCGCCTTCTTGGCCGGAGCCCGCTTCACTGCCTTCTTGGCCGCGGCCTTCTTGGCCGGAGCCTTCTTGGCGGTGGTCCGCTTGGCGGCCTTCTTCGCCGGAGCCCGCTTGGCCGCCTTGCGGGCCGGAGCCCGCTTCACTGCCTTCTTGGCGGCCTTCGCCGGAGCCCGCTTGGCCGCCTTCTTGGCCGGAGCCCGCTTCACTGCCTTCTTGGCCGCGGCCTTCTTGGCCGGAGCCTTCTTGGCGGTGGTCCGCTTGGCGGCCTTCTTCGCCGGAGCCCGCTTGGCCGCCTTCTTGGCCGGAGCCCGCTTCTTTGCCGTTACCACAGATGTACCTCCCTTGAGGGTTCATCGTTGACTCGAGGTGAAGCCTGCGAGCCGCCGACGACCGACGTCATCGGGAGCCGCATCGCTGCACCGGCTGCCTCGCTCGAAGCGAGGTGGAGTGTCGACCCAGACCGTGTCTCGTTCGTCTTGACACCCACGCTCCGAGCTCCCCGTCACAACGACGTGTTGTGAACCGCTTTGCGTTGCACAACCACAACGCGAAGCAGCGCGCTCAGATTACCTGTTCGATGTCCGCAACTGAAGGAATTCCTCTGCAGACGCGCCAACACGCGCACATCCCAGATGTCATTGCGCGCGCTCGCCACTACACGTGGTTGTCGTAGAAACAGCGCGCAACGACGACCAGACACGTTCGATTCGATATCGGTCACACGAACCATGACGACCGCGAGACTGGAACCGAGCGCCGGTCGGTCATCATGCGCGAGGTCAGCGACCATTCGGCTCCGATGGCCAAGACACCGCCGCTCCCACCCTGTGCTGCGACTCGCTGCGCCCGGTGATGCCGAACCACCGACCGGCTTGGGGCGCAGGAGCGGGCGCAGCCTCTGAGCATGGCCTCTACCTGGGCAAAGGCGTCGGCGGCTGGGCGTGGAGCGGCGCGCAACGCTCCAGCCTGGTCCTCGGACCATCGCGCTCGGGAAAGACCTCGTCGCTCGTGGTCCCCAACGTGCTGGCGTGCGCCGGTGCGGTCGTGACCACCTCGACCAAGCCCGATGTCCTTTTCTCCACGGCCCGAGCGCGCACCGAGAGGGGCTGGACGATGCTGTTCGACCCGAGCGGCTCGGTCGATCCGCCCGACGGCGTCATCCCCATCGGCTGGTCACCGCTCAACGCAGCCAAGGATTGGGACGGTGCTCTCGCCATGGCCGACGCGATGGTCGACTCGCACCGCCGGGCTAACCGCGCAGCGCGCGCACCGGGAGAGGACCATTGGACCGAGCGCGCCGCCTCCCTGCTGGCGCCGGTCCTCCATGCCGCGGCACTCGACGCGCATTCGATGCGCGAGGTCCTCGCCTGGGTCGACCGACACGATGGCGGCCCGCCGCTGCGCGCCTTGGAACGCCAAGGCGCGCCACCTGCAGCGCGCGACGTGCTCGCTGGGATCCTGGCCACCGACGAGCGAGAGCAATCCGGCATCTGGTCGACCGCCTCCGGCGTGCTGTCCGCCTACCGCTCGACGGCCGCGCTCGCCTCGACTGAGCCCCCCTACCTGGACCCGGTCGCCTTCTGCGAGTCCGCCAACACCCTGTACGTGTGCGCACCCGGGCGTCAGCAGCAGCTCCTGGCACCACTGGTGGTCGGCCTGTTGAGCGAGATCAAGGAGGCCGCCTACGACCGCGCCCGGGCCGGCCTGCTTGGCCCTCCGGTCGTCTTCGCCCTGGACGAGGTGGCAAACATCGCGCCACTCCCCGATCTCCCCTCCATCGTGAGCGAAGGAGCCGGGCAGGGCCTGCTCGTGCTGGCCTGCCTCCAGGACCTGTCTCAGGCCCGCAGCCGCTGGGGGGCCGACGCCGACGGCTTCCTGTCGTTGTTCGGCACCACCGTGGTGCTCCCGGGAATCGCTGACACAAGGACCCTCGAGGCGCTGTCAGTGCTGGCCGGGGACGTGGAGCTCGAGATGCACACGCGGGGACTGACCCAAGGCGAACGCACGGTGGTCGCCTCGGTCACCACCTCGGCCGTGCTCCGCCGCCGGCTGCCACCCGACGTCATTGCCCGCGGCCGACCGGGCAGCGCCCTGGCCATGGACGCGTGGCGGCGCATGGGATGGGTCCAGCTCACCCCGGCCCACCGCGATCTCCCCTGGCGGGCCCTGGTCACCCCGGCCCGAACCCGCTCGAACCCTGAGCGCTGAGCAACGACGCGCCGCACCCGTGCACCTGACCGTCGCGCTCGAGCGCCGAGCACCGGCACTGCCTCGGCGGGGCACCCCTGGGCGGCGCCCAGCGCCGCGCGCACCGGCGGCTTGGGAAGCGCAGGCGCGGCAGGGCCGCCACGACCAGACGTCTCGGCTGGGCGGTGCGGACGCGGGCCCCTCTGGAGCGGAGCCGGGTCGGAGGTCTCACGGCTCGCCTGCACCCCATCCCCCTCCCTCACTGCCGGTCTGGCTGGGGTTGTACAGAGGACTCGCGCCGGGGGGCGGGGTCACGAGGATCTGGCTGAAGACGAGAGCCCCGTCGAAGGTGACGGGGAGATCGAGCTCGATCCTGGTGTTCGGGTAGATGGCATCGGAGCCTGCGGCGCAGTCCGGCACACAGTTGTCTTCGTAGAGGGTGCCGATCCCGTACGCGGCCTCACTCCCCCACGACGTCCACGTGATGTTGCGCACCCCGCTGTTCAGCCCAGCACAACCGAACCCGATGAGCGCCGGACGGAGCACCGGCGGACTGTCAGGGCCGGCGCAGGACGCGACCTCTGGCAGCGCGACGGTCGTCGGTGGGCTCGGAGGTGACGCGGGGAAAAAGGTTGCCCGCGTCCCGGTGCGGGTTGCAAGAGGGCGATGCCCTGCAGTGACAGAAGGTGCGGTGAAGTGCCCGAGGGCGAAGGCGCCTCCGGCGATCACGACCGCTGCAGCCACCATGCCGGCTGCCCGGATCGCCCGGCGACTGATGTGCAGCGTCACTCCGTCAGCCACCCGGTCACCTCCTCGTCGGCGACCCGACGTCGCGGTACGGACCGAACCGGGGATCAGCCTGCCCGGAGGGACCAGGATGCGAACCGCGGGCCAAGACCTGGCTGGAACCTCCGGAGCGGCGACCGAGGGATCGGATGGAACTGGATCGTACGCGAGCAGGCCTCAGTGGGCATCGCCCGTCTGGCCCCCCGCCCCTCGCGCTCGAGCCGGGGAGCTGAGCGACGCCCGTCAGCGCCCCAGCACGTGCCCGTCGCGCTCGAGCGCCGAGCGATGGTGACGCCCCAGACGGACACGCACCTCGCCGATCAACTGAGAGACCTCCAGATGGTCGGCGACGCGTGCCGGTGAGAAGGCGACCAGCGACGCACCGCCGATCTCGCTGGGGTCGAAGGCAACCCCCCAGCGCGCTCGGTAGCGATCGATCGCCGCCGCGGCCGCCCGCCATTCGGCCTGCCCGGCCACCCCCACCGGGCGCGGCCCGAGCGCCCGGAGCGCCGCCCGTGGGGGGAGGACCAGAGCGGGCGCTCGGCGGGGTTCGGCCACGCCGAGGTCAGCCGTGGCGGGCGCCCAGTGATCGACGGCCAGCTGCAGCTGGTGGCCGTCGACCCCCTGCCCCGCTCCGGTGGCCCAGGCCGCGACCACGTCGCGCCGGCACACCCCTGAGGGCGCAGCACCGGCAATGACCGCCGCGAACCGATGTTCGTCCAACGTTGCCGGGTCGGCATCACGGTGGCCGACCGCGAGGTCGATGCCGGCCCAGCCCGAGCGTGCCGCCCACTCGGCCCGCAGCACCGCCCCCGAGGGCCCGGCCGCCTTGGGTTCCCGGGTGGCAGCCCAGGCAACATGGCGAGCTCGCCTCGAGGTGCCGCCCAGGGCCCACAGCTCCTGGCGGATCTGGCTGGCCCGGCCGGAGAGCGCGGCGAGGGCCACCGGATCGCTGCCCTCGAGCTCCCAACCGCTTCGCCCCCGCCACGACCAGCGGGCACCCAGGCCCTCGGACAGGGCGGCCCGCAGGTGGGCGTCGTGCAGCGACCCGGCCGCCTTGGCGTGGGCGAACAGGCTCCGTCCGTCGAGCGCCCGCCATCGCCCGTCGACGCCATGGGCAAGGTTGGCCACCACCACGTGCGTGTGCAGGTGGGGGTCGCCAGCCCGACTCAGGCAGTGGGTGACGGCCGGGGCCACCACCCCGTCGCATCCCACCAGGACCTGCCCGTCGGGGCCGCTCCACCGCAGGGCGGCGGCGCGGCGCTCCACGTAGCCCAGTGCCGCGGCGACCGCGTCGTGGTGCGCCCGTGCCACCGCCTCGGCTGCGTGCCGGTCGCCCAGACCGAACAGGACGCTGACTGATTTGGGGACCGAAAAGGTGAGGTCGTAGGCGACCACCGAGCGGCGGGCCGAGGCAAGGACCCGACCGGTGCGCGGATGGCGGCCCTCCAACACTGCCAGCACCGTGGAGCGGTCCGGCGTCCGGTCGAGCCCGAGCGGGGCCGCGCCGGCACCCAGCCACCGGCTGGCGTCGACCAGCAGCCCGGGCGCGACCCGACGCAGCTCGTCGCCGAGGTCCGTGAGGTAGTAGTCGAGCCTCGGATCGTGCACCGTGGAAACGCGCAGCACCGCCGTCGTTGTCCCAGAGGACAACGGTCGCGTTCAGCGACGGTACCGGCCCAGGACCCGCTCGGCCGCCGCCCGCCCAACGTCGACCCACTCGGGCGGCCCGAGCACCTGTGCGCCAGCGCCGGCCTGCAGCAACAGGCGCTCGAACCACGCTTTGCCCCCGACTGCCAACGTGACCGTGGCGCCGCCGTCAGGTCGCCGGGTCGACCCCAGGACCGGGACGCTTTCGAGGACCCAGGCCGACCCCGGGTCGAGCTCGAGCTCGACCACCTGCGCCCCTGGCCCCGGGACGAACGCGTCGTCAGGGGGCTCTGCGGGCGTGACCCGCTCCTGTACCGGGCCCGCGTCGCGCACTCGCTGGATGCGATCGACCCGGAACCGCCGGATACCGCCGGCCCGGTGGCAGAAGGCATCGAGGTACCAGCGGCCGTCGAGCGAGACGACCTGTACCGGGTCGACCCGGCGCTCGGTGACCTCGTCGGTAGACCCGGAGTGGTAGACGATGTCGGCTGAGCGCTGCTCGTCGACCAGGCGGGTCACCTCGGGGAGCAACGGCGGTACTGGGAGCTCGACCGTGAGGCTGCCCCGGGACCCGAGGACCTCTTCGAGCTTGGCCGCCGCCCGGGCCAACGACCCATCGGGATCGGCGCCCGGCACGGCGAGGATGGTCCGGGCGGCGGCGGCCAGCGCGAACCCCTCGGCCGGGGTGAGCCGTCTCGGGCGGGCCAAGCCCTCGGGCAAGAAGGCCTCCACCGTGGTCTCGGTGACCACGATCTCCATCAGGACGTCAGGCGAGTAGGGAGGCACCCCGCAGCAGGCGGCCAGCTCGAGCTCCCGCACCAGCTCGTCCCGGCTGAGACCGAAGCGCTGGGCGACCTCGTCGATGGGGGCGGCCCCGACCCGGGCCAGCCACCCCACGATGGCGAGCAGGCGGCGAAGCCGCTGACGGACATCGCGCCCGGGCGGGCGCGAGGGTGCGGACCGGTCATCGCCGCCAGGGCTGAGCGTGGGCGGAGCCGTCCCGCGGCCACCCGGGCGCGGCGCGCTGGCGATCGCCTGCAGCCACTCCACGATCTCGTTGCGCACCGCCGGCGGCTGCAGCACCTCGGCATGATCGAGCAGCCCCAGCACGAACGACCGGAAGCCCACCCGGTTGGTGACCCGCACTCGGAGCCGGACTGATCCGTCGGCCTCCCGTCCTATCAGCGCGTCGTCGCCGAGCTCAGCGAGCACCCGCCCGGCTTCCACCGAGTCGACGGCCAGCTCCACCTCCTCGACGTCCTCGCCGCCGGCCAGCCAGGGCTCGTCGGGAACCGCCGCCGCAGGGTCGAAGCCCTCCGGGAGCGCCCCACTGCCGTCGGGGCCGACCTCGGGGTCCGCTGCAATCCGGTCGACCCGAAAGCTCCGGGGCCCGTGCCGGTCGAGGTCCCAGCCCACCGCGTACCAGTGACCGTGCCGGAACCACAGCCCGGCCGGGGCCAGCTGACGCTGGACGCCGCGATGGCGGAACCGCACCAGAGCACGACGCCTGACCGCCTCGAACAGGGGGACCAACGCCGGCGGCGGGTCCAACGAGGCCAGTGGCCGGGCATCGGCCAGGCCCGAGGCGCCCAGCTTGGCCAGGGCATCCCGACCACTAGGATCCCCCAGGTGCACGCCGGCGACGGCGAGCTGCAGCGCCGCCTGTTCATCGGGGGTCAGGTGGAGATCAGGCAGGTAGAAGGTGTCGGGATCGATCCGGTACCCGAACTGCTCGGGCCCCTCCACCGCTTCGGTCAACACCGGGATCCCCTCTTCGCGCAAGAGCCGCTTGTCCCGCTCGAAGGCCTGCCGCCGGGCATCGCGGCCCTCTGGGTACCCGGGCACGTCCCGGGCCAGCTCGCTCAGGGTCAGCGGCCGCGTGGCCTGCAGCAGCACCAGCACCAGGTCGGTCAGGCGCTCCAGCCGATCGAGCGTGGGCATCGGGCTCAGCGTAGGGCGGGGGACTCGGGGCGGTGCTGACCGTCTCGCCATGGCGCTTCCACCCTGACGTGGGGGCCTGGACGGTGCTCGCCCTGGTGGCCCTCGCCTACGGCTACAGCGTGGGCAGGCACGGCGGAGCCACTCGGCGCCAGATCGCCTCGGCAGTCGGCGCCTTCGTGCTTGCCCTGGTCGCACTGTCCTGGCCGCTGGCCGAGCTGGCTGCCCACACGTCGTTGACCGCCCTGGTGGTGCAGCGGGTGCTGCTCCTGCTGGCCGTCCCACCGCTCGCCTTGGCGGCGGTGCCGGCACCCCTCATGGCTCGGCTGACCCGGCCGGCTGCGCTCGACTGGACCCTTCGCCGCTGCTCGCGGCCGACGGTCGCGGTGGTCGTGGTGACACTGGTCGCGGTGGCCACCCTCACCACCCCGGCAGTCGAGGCCGAGGGATCCTCGGGGTGGGCCCGAGCCGGCCTCGACCTGGTCCTGCTTGCGGCCGGCGTAGTGCTGTGGGCCCCGGTCTCCCCACAGCTGCCGGCGACCGACCGTCCCTCTGCCCTCGGGCGGGCGGGCTACCTCATCGTGCAGTCGGTGGTGCCCTCCTTCTTGGCCATCGTGTGGATCTTTGCCCGTCACCCCCTCTACCCCCACTTCGCCGCCGGCCCCCGGATCTTTCATGTGTCGCCCCTCCTCGACCAGCAGCTGGCCGGGTTCGTGGCCAAGTTCGTCACGATCGCGGTCCTCTGGGGCGTTGCGTTCGTCGGTCTGGCCAAGGCCCAGCACGCCCTGTCCCAAGGACAGGACCCGGATCCGCTCCTGTGGTCCGACGTGGAGCGGCACCTCGAGCGGGCCGAGCGACGGGCCCGCCGGCGGGCCTGGCTGCCGCCTCGGGCCGACGACCACTGGACCGGGCTGAACGATGGTGTCGACCCCGACCGACAGCACCGCCGCGAGGACCGCGCCTGAACCAGACGTTCAGCCCAGGTGGGGGTGGCCGAAGCGAGTCGGGAGCCGCCGGAACAGAACGGTCGCCACGAGGGACCCGGACGGGTAGCGCAGCACCACCACCGCCAGGTGGCCGAACCGCCGACCAGCCGGCTTGTCGACCGAGCTCGCGCTGAAGGTGCCGCTGAACGCGACCAGGCACACTCGGCCGGAACTGAGCCCGGCCTGCTCGATCGCCGCGTCGAGCCGTCGGTAGGTGACCGACGAGACGGCCAGCAGTCGGACCCCGAGCAACCGGCCGTGGGACCCCACGGCACGGGCCGCGGTGGGCAGGGCGACGTAGCACGGGGCATCGCTCGTCCCCAGGCTGGCTCGGCCGGCCGAGCAGCCGGCCAGCGTGGTCAACGACGCCGCAATCAGGGCGGCGGCGAGCCAGCGGCGCGCCCGCCGCGCTCGGCTCGCTCGCTCCGCTGTGCTCAGCACGGCGACCGGTCCTCCTCATGGCGGCCGGCCACCACCGGGGCCAGGAGCTCGTCCTTGGGACGGTCCCCGGCCAGTTGCCGGCGGGTTCGTCCCGCCCTGACCGCGAGCCACCCGGCCGCGGCCCAGCCCACCACCAGCTGACACCAGAAGCTGATCAGCCGGTAGACGAGCACGGCGCCGACGGTCGAGGCCCGGTTCCCGCCGAAGGCCACCAGCGCGATGGTGATGCTTCCCTCGACCACGCCCAGCCCGCCGGGGGTGATGGGAAGGTTGGCGGCCAGCTGGCCGGCGCCATAGGAGAGGAGGAGCCCCTTCCAGGGGATCCCGGCGCCCACCGCGGGGAAGCTCAGCGCGAAGCAGGCGCAGTCGAGGACCCAGTTGGCGGCGCCCCAGGAGATCACCAACACCACGTCCAGCGGGGAGGGCCGGTACTCGGCCACCCGGGCCATGAACGCCGCAGCGCGCGCCTCGAGGCCGGCCAGGGGTCGCCCGGTCAATCGACGGGACGCTCGCAACAGCCACACCGCCACCGCCCGCTGAGGACGGTGGTAGAGGAAGAGGGCGCCGATTCCCACCGTCGCAACCAGCACGCCAACCGTGACCGGCACCAGGTCGAGGCTGGCACCCTCCCCGGTGGCAAGGGCCAGGCCGGCGCTCGCCACCACCGCCAAGGAGAGGACGCCGACGACGACCGTGGCGACGAGAGACCACACCGCTAAGGAGTCACTGGCGCCAAGACGGCGGAACCACCGGAACCCGTACACCGCGGCCACTGCTCCACCGGCCGGCATCGAGTTGACGATGGCCTGCGAGGCCAAGGTGACCGCCGACAGCGTCGTCAACGGAGGACGCACCCCACCCACCCCAAGGAGTCGACGCTGCAGGATGGCCAGAGCGAGATACGAGCCAGCCTCAACGAGTGTGGCCGGAACCAGCCAGCCCCACGAGAAGTGGCGAGCGACCGACGACAGTCCAGACAGTTCGTCTGTGTGGCTGCTCAGCACCCAGACGACAAGGGCCGCCCCGCCCAGGGTCACTACCACCCGCACACCCGGCCACCATCGCCGGAGCGCGACCAGTCGTCCTCGTCGAGAGACTGGAGGCGACTGGCCGCCCGTAACCGATCCGGCCGGGTCCTCCCACGAGTCGCCGTTCGGCCCGGACACCGGCGCCACTGCAGCACGCCGGGACCGGGAAGTCACGTCGGCACCGGCCGGTTCGTCGCAGCGGCAACGGCCTCGGGCATGATGACCGCCGTGGCGCTGCGACGTCGAGCCATCGGCTCGTCAGCCTCGGTTGCGACCGTGGTCGTGGCCAGCGGGTTCGTGGCGTGGCTGGGCGCGTGGCAGGCGCCGACCGGGCCGGTACCCCAGGCCGCCCCATGGCCAGCGGTCCTGCGCACCACCGAAGCAAGCGGACCGCTGGATTTCACCATGGTGCTCAGCTCGAACGGAGGCTCCGGCGCTCTCTCCACCAGCCGCACGGTTGGCGTCGCCGACTTCGTCGGTCGCGACGCCCGTGCCGTCACGGTGAGCATGAGCACCGGGGTCCCCGACCAGTGGGTCGAGTCGGTCGTGGTCCACGGACACGCCTTCGCCCGGTTCGGATCCGACCAGGCCGGTCACCCACGGTTCCATGGCCCCTGGTTGCGGTCGGCCGGGCTCTCGATCCCCCCGCTCGGGGCGCTCGCCGGACCGGTCGTCCAGCCGACGCTTCCCGAGCCGGCACTGCCAGCGACTCGAGCGCAACGGGCCGGGCTGACCGAGTATGTCCTGGGCTCGATTGACATCAGCTGCGACTCGGGGTCGGGACCCCCGGCGACCCGGAGCGAGAGCGCCGAGGCCTGGGTCGACGGAGGTGGACGCCTGGTCCGGTTCAAACTCGTCACCCGCTCGAGCAGCCCGGCGACCGCAAGCGTGATCACGACAGTCGTCACGACCTTCGGACCCTTCGGCGCCTCGGTTCGGTTCGGCCAGCCCGCTCCGGCGGTCGGCCCTGGGCTCCCGCCCGAACCCGAACCGACCAACCCGCTGGCCGGGTGCTTGGTTACACCGGCCTGAGCTCACCGGCCGGCGCCATGGTCAGTGGATCAGCTTGATGTAGTCGAACATCGGGAGGTAGAGGCTGATGATGATGGCCCCAATCACCACTCCCATCACGACCACCAGGAACGGCTCCAGGATCGACGTCAGGTTGTCGACGGTCTGGTCAACCTCGCCCATGTAGAAGTCGGCGATGCGCTGCAACATCTCGTCGAGGGCACCGGTCTGCTCGCCGACCTCGACCATCTGGACCATGAGAGGCGTGAACACTTCGAGGCGGCTCATCGGATCGGCAAAGGCACTGCCTTCTCGAACTCGAGCCTTCACCTCCATCACCGCGTCGTAGATGATGGAGTTTCCAGACGCATTTGCTGTGATGTCCAGCGCCTCGAGGGCCGGGACGCCAGCCGAGAGCAGCGACGACAGGGTCGACGCGAATCGACTCATCCCTGCCTTGTGGCTGAGGGGGCCGAACACCGGTGGTCGCATCTTGAAGCGATCCCACGCCCGCATCCCCTTGTCCGTCTTGATCCATCGCCGGAACAGCACGACCCCGATGCCGACGAACAGGATGACCAGGCCGACTCGCCAACTGGCCAGGGTGTCAGAGATTGAGATCAAGATCCGCGTCGGCGTCGGGAGCTGGCCACCCAAGCTGGTGAAGAGCTTCTTGAAGATGGGGACGATGACCACCATCATCACGGTGACGATGATGGCGATCACCGAGACGACGATCACTGGATAGGTCATCGCGCCCCGGATCTTGCGGTTCAGCTCCACCTGCTTCTCGAGGTTGCTGGCGATGTCCTTGAGCACGAGATCGATGCTTCCGCCGACCTCGCCGGCAGCGACCATGGCCACGTAGAGGTTGTCGAACAGCTTCGGGAACTTGGCCAGGGCCGCCGACAGGCTGGTGCCGGAGTCGAGGTCTTCGTGGATTCGCCGGAGAATGAGCGCAAAGTGCTTGTTCTCGACCTGGGCAGCGAGCACGGCAATGGACCGACTGATGGAGAGCCCCGAGTCCACCATGGTCGCGAACTGCCGCGTGAACACCGCAACTTCCTTGGGCTTCACCCGATCGGAGAACCCTGGGATGATGATCTCGGTCCTGAGGCCCTTGCCCTTCGCCGGGACGACGGAGACCGGCAGATAGCCCATCTCGCGGAGTCGGTGAACGACCACCGGGATGCTGTCGGCTTGCAGCGTGCCCTCGACAAGGTTGCCCATCTGATCCCGCACCTTGTAGTCGAAGGTGGTGCTCACGCGGTCGCCCCTCCGTGCTCACCCGTGATCGGGGTCATGCGATCCCTCGAATGTGGTTGCGGAAGTCCTCCTCGTCACGGCAGCGATCAAGCCCCATGTCGACGGAGATGACGCCCGTCTGGACGAGCTTGGCCAGGCTCTGATCCATGGTCTGCATCCCGAACTGGGACCCAGTCTGCATCAGCGAGTAGATCTGATGGGTCTTGGCGGCGCGGATCAAGTTCTGGATGGCCGGCGTGCACACCAGTACCTCGGCCGCAACGGCCCGTCCGGTCCCATCGACAACGGGAACCAGCTGTTGGGTGACCACGCCCCGCAGCGATGACGCGAGCTGGATCCTGATCTGCTCTTGCTGGCTGGGCGGGAAGACGTCGATGATCCGGTCGACAGTCGACGGTGCGTCCTGGGTGTGCAGCGTTGCGAAGACAAGGTGACCAGTCTCGGCCGCTGTCAGAGCAGTCGCGATCGTCTCGAGGTCGCGCAACTCGCCGACCAAGATGACGTCGGGGTCTTGTCGCAGGACGCGGCGCAGGGCTTCTGAGAACGAGGCCGTATCGGCCCCGACCTCGCGCTGGGTGATCACCGAGCGCTTGTGGTTGTGGAGGAACTCGATTGGGTCCTCGACGGTCACGATGTGGAGCGGCTTGGTCCGGTTGATGATGTCGATCAGGGATGCCAAGGACGTCGACTTTCCCGAGCCAGTCGGCCCGGTGACCAGGACCAGCCCTCGGCGCAGCTCGGCGAACGACTTCACCGACTCGGGCAACCCCAGGTCGTCGAACTGCGGGATGTCGTGCGGGATGGGACGCATGGCGACGGTCACCGTCCCGCGTTGCAGCGCCACGTTGACGCGGAACCGACCGACCCCTGCCACAGAGTGCGAGGTGTCGAGCTCGTGCTCAGCCTCGAAACGCTCGCGGGCTGCCTGTGGGAGGACCCCGAAGATCATCTCCTGGAGAGTCTCGGCGTCGAGGGGCTCGACGTCCTCCATTGCCCGCAGCGCGCCATGAAGCCGGACGGTTGGTGCAAGGTTGGCCGTGAGGTGCAGGTCGGAAGCGCCGACGTTCACGACATAGCGCAACAGGTCATCGATGTGGAGCCGGAATCCCACATCGGCCGCCCGACGGCGCCGGAAGGACGCCGACGACCCGAAGGTGTCCGCCAGTGAGGGCGGACCGGGTTCGGCACCGGCCTCTGGCCGAACGGTCGGCGGTGGCGGTGGGACCGGCTCACCCCGATCTTCAGCCGGAGGCACCGTGGTCAGCACCGGCGGCGGCGGCGGCGGGACCGGCTCACCCCGATCTTCAGCCGGAGGCACCGTGGTCAGCACCGGCGGCGGCGGTGGGACGATGGGTGGCTCGGTGTCAACAGCCCGGCCGGTCGAACGCTGCCCGGCCGGGTGCGCAGGACCAGCCTCGTCCACCCGAGCGTGTCGGGGCGCTGTCAGATCGGGCGAGACGGCCCGCTCCCGACCCTCGTGGAGGCCGATGATCTGGGCTGCGGTCTGGCCCCGGGCCGCGGCTGGCCGGCCACCGGCCACGGCGGCTTCGGCCGGCTGGACCATCCGGTCGACGGTCAACGGGTTGGCCAGCACCGGCACGACCGGGTGCCCGAGAACTCCTGAGATCGCCGCAACGTCGTCGGGCTCCGGCGGCTCGGCGAACGCCGTCACCACCTGACCGCCGGACAAGCGCAACGGGATGGCCCGGTGCTCGAGAGCCATCATCGGCGGAAGCAGCTGGCGCACCTCCCCGACGGGGGGCTCGACCTCGAGGTCCACCACTCGCATCCGTGCAAGCTGGCCAAGCGTGTTGAGGACTACCTCGATGAGGCCCGGCTCGCGCTGGACGAGGATGACGCTCAAGGGGATGTTGTGCTCAGTTGCCTGCACCAGGTAGGCGTTGATCGTCACCTCGTTGAGGAAGCCACCGGCGACGAGCGCTCGGGCCAACCGCCGGGACCACTCAGCCCTGGTCGCACTAGAGACCGGGCTCACATGACCACCCGGAGGACTTCTTCCAACGTGGTATAGCCCTGGACCGCTCGGCGCAGTCCGTCGGCGCGCAATGTCCGCATGCCTTGCTCACATGCCTTTCGCTCGATATCCGCTATTGAGGCCTGCTCGATGATCATCCGATCGATCTCCTCGGTGACGTTCATGACCTCGGCCAACACCATCCGCCCGGAGTAGCCCGTGTTGGCACAGGTCCTGCAACCGACAGCACGGTAGAGAGTGGAGATGTCCAGCCCCTCGATGTCGGACTCGGTGTAGCCGGCTGCATAGAAGTCCTTCTCCGAGGCTTCGAACGGTTCCTTGCAGACGTTGCACAGCACGCGAGCCAGCCGCTGCGTCAGGACGGTCCCGACGGCCGAGGTCACCAGGAACGGCTCGATCCCCATCTCGGTCAAGCGAAGCGGCGTCGCGGCGGCGGTATTGGTGTGCAAGGTGGTGAGGACCAGGTGTCCGCTCAGTGCTGCTTCCATCGCGATCACTGCGGTCTCGGTCGTGCGGATCTCTCCGATCAGCACGATGTCGGGGTCGGCCCGGAGAATCGACTTCAGCGCTACCGGCCAGGTCAGCCCGGCCTTCGGATTGATCTGGACTTGCGTTGCGCCCTCGATCTGGTACTCGACCGGGTCCTCCACCGTGACCACGCTCTTCTCGGGGGTGAGGATCTCGATCAGCGTCGAGTACAAGGTGGTGGTCTTGCCGGCTCCAGTTGGACCAGTGACCACGATCACGCCGTAGGGCTTGTGGTAGGCGTGCGCGAATCGTTCGAGAGTGTCCGGCGCGAACCCGAGCTCTGGGAGCGATCGGAGGCTCTGCGACTTGTCCAGAACCCGCATGACTACCGTCTCGCCCCACACGCTCGGGAGAGTGACGATCCGAAGGTCGATCTGTCGATCGCTCACCGAGAGCGAGACCCGGCCCTCCTGGGGGATCCGGTGCTCGGTGATGTCCATGTCCCCGATCACCTTGAGCCGGCTGACCACGGCCGGGGCGATGGTGGGCGACGCGGTGGATGCCTCGTGCATGACTCCGTCGATTCGGAAGAGAATCTTGAGCTCGTTGGGCTTGGGCTCGATGTGGATGTCGGAGGCCCGCTGGTTCAGTGCTTGCAGGATGAGCAGGTTCACGTACCGAACGATCGGGGCGTCCTCGACGACTGTCTGGATGTTCTCGAGCTCGGTCGATGCGTTGGACGCGGCCGCCGCGTCCTGCGCGAGCGCCGAAGCCTGCTCCGTGGTGTCTCGGACGATCCGGTTGAACGTTGCCAGCTGCGAGCGGGTCGCGACCACGGGCTTGAAGTTGCTTCCCATGATCGTCCGGAGGTCGTCCATGGCGAAGACGTCCGTCGGGTTCGCCATGGCGACGACCGGAACGCCGTTCTCGAAGGCGATCGGCAGCACCATGTGGTGCTCGGCAGTGGATTGCGGGATGAGCGCGACCGCGGCTCGGTCGATGTTGACCTGATTCAGGTCTACGAACTCGAGCCCGGCCTCCGCTGCCATCGCCCGCACGATGTCGTCCTCGGTCGCCAGACCGCGGCTGAACAAGTACCGAGCCAGCGATTCGCCGCTCTGGCGCACAGCGTCGAGGGCAGCGAGGATCTCGGCCTCGCTGACCCTTCCGGATCGCACGAGGTCGCGAGCGAGCGGCGGGGCGTCGGCCGGCAGTGAGGGCTGGGTCTGGGTCCCGGCCGGCTCGGTGCCGAAGGAGCCGAACCCAGGGGGCGGTGACGGCGCCGGAGGAGGCCCGCCGGCCGACTCGGTCACCTGGTCCCCTTGGGTGCTGCCCCAGGTGTGGCGGGGCTGGGGTTGCCCGACTGAGGGCACCGCCGGGCCGGGCGGCTCGGGCAACGGTGCCGGGAGGCTCTCAGCAGCAGGCCGGGCGTCGGAGCGGGTCTCGCTGTTCGAAGCCTCGCTCGGAGAAGGGGGCTCGGTCAGCTCTGGGTGGTAGAGGCGGTCGATCGCCCGTTCGATTTGGTCGGCCCTGGCCACCACCGCGAAGAACTCCCGGCCCAGCGCGGCCCGCAGGTCGTCCATGGCCACGATGTCGCTCGGATCGGCCACCGCGATCACCGGGGTGCCGAGCCGCCGCCCCATCGGGACGGCACAGTGCCGTCGGGCCACCGTCTCGCTCAGGATGGTCTCGGCACCGGGGGCGAGCGCCGTGTCCGTGAGGTCGACGAACCGGAGGTTGTGGTCCTCGGCCAACCGACGGGCGCTCGCGGTCGCCGTGTCGGTCACTCCAGTCCGGTCCTCATGTGCTCGTGGTCTCTGCGGCGCCCCGCTTGGGTTTCGGGGAACCAGCCGAGGCCGCATGCTTCCGCCATGGCCTCCCCTCGAAGAGGGGCCCTCCCGGACCCTGGACCCGGGCAGGGCCGTGCTGGTTCAGCTTAGGACCCGACCCCTGCGAACTGGGGGATCGTCGGCCACAAATCTCAGCTGCTACCAGGGTCTTTGCGCCGTTGCCCACTACAGTCGGCTCCGTGGACCCTGCAGCCGCCCGCGGGCTGGCCATCGTCGTGAGCGCGGCCGCCGGGCTGGCCGTCGGGTCGTTCCTCAACGTGGTCATCTACCGACTCCCCCGCGGCGAGTCCCTCCTGCGGCCGGCCTCCCGGTGCCCCGCGTGCCAGGCCCCTCTCGGCGCGATCGAGAACGTCCCGCTGGTCTCCTGGGTCGTGCTGCGGGCTCGCTGCCGCCACTGCACGGCACCGATTTCCATCCGCTACCCCCTCGTCGAGCTGCTCGGCGCGGCGCTGTTCGCAGGACTGGCGGCGGCGGTCCCCACCCTGGCCCCGCTCGCTCCGCTGGACGTGGTGGCCGGGGCAACCGTTGCCATCGGTGCGATTGCCCTCGACGGCTGCCAACCGCCGGCGGTCCTCGGGTGGGTCGCAGCGGCGGGATCGGCGGCCCTGGTGCCGGTGGCCCTCGCAGCGGGGAGCCCGGGCCGGCTGGCCTGGGCCGCGATCAGCGGGGGGACGGCCATGGCCGCTGGGCAGATCCCGAAGCGGGGAGCCGGCCGGAACGAGCTCCACCGGGCGCGCACCCCGGTCACCTGCGCCGCCTGGGGGTGGTCGGCCGGCTGGTGCGCGCTGGGCGGTGGGCTGAGCGTGGCCGCGGCATTGCTCCTGGTGTCCGCGGTCCCGTCGGGTCGCTCGGACCGGAGCCGGGCCGCCATCGTCGGTTCCGTGGCGCTCGCGTGCGTCCTGGTCGGGTGCGCGCTGGTCGGGAGGCGAGCCGGCTGAGCGCTCAGAACACCTGGGAGCCGCCGGTCCGAACCAGGCCCCGACGCTCCAGCACGACCCGGAGGTCGTGAGGGTTGGTGGCGCTCTCCAGCGCCTCCTGCAGGGTGATCACCCCTTCTTCCATGAGCGTGGCCAGCGACTGGTCGAAGGTGCGCATCCCGTAGTACTCGCCCTCGGCCACGATCTGCTCGATGTCGGCGGTGGCGTCGGGATCCAGGATGCACTGACGGATCCGTCCGTTGGCCACCATGATCTCGAGGGCGGCGACTCGCCCCGACCCGTCTGCCTTACGCACCAGGCGCTGGGCGATGGTCCCTCTGAGCGAGCCGGCCAGCGAGACTCGGATCTGTTGCTGCTGGTGGGGTGGGAAGAAGTCGACGATCCGGGTGATCGTCTCGGTGGCGTTGATCGTGTGCAGGGTGGTCATGACGAGGTGCCCGGTCTCAGCCGCAGTCAGCGCGGCAAAGGCCGTCTCTTGATCGCGCATCTCCCCGACCAAGATGACATCGGGGTCCTGCCTGAGCACCACCCGCATCGCGCTCGCGAATGAGTCGGTGTCGAAGCCCACCTCGCGCTGCTCGATCGCGGCCAGCTGGTCCCGATGGAGGTACTCGATGGGATCCTCGATCGTCACGATGTGGCAGGGCCGGGTGCGGTTGATGTGGTCGACCATCGACGCCAGCGTGGTGGTCTTGCCCGAGCCGGTGGGCCCAGTCACGAGCACCAGGCCCCGCTGCTCGGAGGCCAGCTCGTAGACCACCTCGGGGAGACCGAGCTCCTGGCGGCTGGCTGGGGCCGATCGGACCCGTCGAAACACCAGGGCGACCGTGCTGCGCTGGTAGAAGGCGTTGACCCGGAACCGGGCCAACCGGGGAACCGAGTAGGCGAAGTCGACCTCATGGTGGCGCAGAAAGGCTTCGGCCACCCGAGGTGGCGCGATCGCGGCCACGATGGCGGACGTGTCCTCAGGAGTGAGGGGCAGCTCGTCGACGAGGGTGCGAAGTTCGCCGTTGATCCGCATCCTCGGCGGAGCGCCGGCCTTCAGATGCAGGTCCGACCCGTCCCATTGGTCGAGCAGCGTGAGAAGGCGTTCCAGTTCGGCCGGGGTCACCGCCGCCTAGCTTAGGTTGGGACCTCCTGGCCACCGAGGACTTCCAGTGCGCGAGGTGTGGGGACCTCAGCCCGAAGCTGCGGCGCGTAGCTCGTCGATCGACAGCTCGGCCGTCGCCTCCCCTCCGCACTGCGGGCAGTGCTCGACGTGCCGCCAGGAGCGCAGCAGCCGGGTCCCCTCGGGGTTCAGCATCACCACGAACGACTCCGAGTAGGGATCGAGCTCCAGGCCGAAGTACGGGCGCCACGCCGTCGACGCAGTGCGGGCATCGAGGTTCAGGCCCTTGAGAATGCGCCGGAACCGCATGCGCCTGGTGTCGAAGAGCCAGGTGCTGTGACACGACTCGAGAACGAGCGGGACATCGGGGGTCTGTTCCACGCAGAGATCTTGCCCCAGGGGCACGACAAATCCACCGCAGCGTCATTGCGATTGGATGACGGAGTACCCCGCCAAGCCCACCGGCGCTCCGACGACGATCGTTCTCCCTGGTCAGGGGGTCGGCAATAGATCTCAGAGCGGCCCGTTGTCGTGTTTGCGCCCGACCAGTCGCTCTCGGCGGCTCCACACGTTGACCAGGGCCCGTGCCAGCTCCCTTCTGGTCTCAGCCGGGTCGATGACCATGTCGACATACCCCCGCTCGGCCGCCGGCCACGGCGACAAGAACCGGTCTGCGTACTCGGCCTCGAGCCGGGGCCGGTCCTCGGCCCTGGCGGCACGGTAGAGGATCTGCCCTGCTTCCCTGGCCCCCATCACCGCCGGCTGGGCTCCGGGCCAGGCCAGGCACAACGTGCTCCCCAGGCCCTTGGAGTCCATGGCGATGTAGGCACCGCCCATCGCCTTGCGCAGGATGACCGCTAGGCGGGGCACCGTGGCCTGGGCATAGGCGAACACCAGCTCGGCACCGTGCCGGATCATCCCCCGCCACTCGAGGTCCTTGCCCGGGAGGAACCCGGGAGTGTCGACGAAGGTCACGATGGGCAGGTTGAAGGCGTCGCAGAAGCGGACGAACCTGGCCCCCTTCTGCGACGCCGCGATGTCGAGGGTCCCGGCCAGCGACTGGGGCTGGTTGGCAACCACGCCCACCGGGTGGCCAGCAATCCGGCTGAGACCGGTCACGAGCTGGGGGGCCCAGCGCGCCCACAACTCGAGGAGGTCCCGGTGGTCGGCCACCGCGGCGATCACCTCGCGGACGTCGTACGAGGCCGAGGAGCGAACCGGGACCAGGTCGCGCAGTTCGGGGGCCAGTCGATCCCAGGGGTCATCCGTTGTGCCCGACGGTGGCGGACAGTCGGTGTGCGGTGGGAGGTACGAAGAGACGTCGGCGAGAGCCGACAGCGGGTCCTCGGTCACCAGTGCGCACAGCCCGCTGGCACGGGCGTGGATCCCAGCACCGCCGAGCGCGGCCGGACTGAGCGTCACCCCGGTGAACTGGGCGACCATCGACGGCCCGGAGACATACGCGAACGCGTCGGGGGTCATCACCACCACGTCGCACAATCCGAGCAGCAGAGCCGGGCCTGAGAGGACCGGGCCGGTGGCGGCGGCCAGCACCGGAACAACCCCCGAGCACGCCGCGATTGCCGATGCCGCGATGCCCCAGCCGTGAAGCGCGTCCACGCCCTCGGAGACATCGGCACCGCTGGACGACAGCACCAAGATGAGCGGGAGGCGATGGCGCAGGGCCATATTCGCCGCTTCGGCCAGTCGTTCGCCGTCGAGCCGACCCAGTGCCCCGCGTCGGTGGTCCGAGCACGACCGGACCAGGACCGTCTGGCGGCCGGCCAGCTCGTCCAGCGAGATCTCGATCGACCCGTCGGTCCCCGGCCGTCGGTGGAGGGACAAACCCGCCATGGACCACCTCCCGTGGGACACCACGCTAGACACCCCAGAGGGGACATCCTCCATCCGCGGATCTGAGAACTCCCGCCAGTAGAGTGCTGCAGTCGTCGGGCTGGCTGGTCACGAGCGCCAGCCACGAGAGCCGGCCGAGCGAATCGGCCCGGCCCAGCTGCATACGGCGCCCAGGGAACCCCGGGGGTGTTGGAAGGGCCGAATGGCATACCAAAGCATCGGTCTGGACATCGGCACCACCGCCGTACGGGCGGTCGAGCTCACCCTCGATGGGGGTCAGCGCCCGGCGATCACGAACTTTGGCCAAGTCGGGCTCCAACCTGGCATCGTCGCCAACGGCGAGGTTCGCGATCGCGCTGGGCTGGCCGATGCCCTGCGTCGGCTGTGGCGGGAAGGCCATTTCAGCAACCGCCGGGTCCGGGTGGGCGTGGCCGGCCTCCGGGCCATCGTGCGAGACATCGACATGCCGCTCCTGCCCCCCGACGAGCTCGAGTCGGCCGTCCGTTTCAAGGCCGACGAAGTCCTACCGTTCGCCCTCGACGAGACAGTCCTCTCGTCGAAGGTGATCGCACAGGTGGCCGGGGCCGACGGTCCCCCGACCTTGCGGGTGCAGGTGGCCGCAGCTCATGCCGAGGTCCTCGCGTCACTCATCGAGGCACTCGAACGAGCCGGCCTGGAACCGGTGTCGATCGACCTCCAGACGGCCGCACTGGCCCGAGCGCTCGCCACCGGGCAGCAATCACCCGAAGCGGTGGTCTCGATCGGCGCCACGCTGACTCTGATCGTCGTGCACCAGGGCGGGACCCTCCAGTTCGTGCGAACCCTCGACAAGGGGGGCCAGACGATCACCGCCGCGATCGCCGGTGCGCTCGACATCCCGCTGCGCGACGCCGAGGTGGCCAAGCGGCGCCTCGGCGCACCGGGCGTCCACGACTCGTTGGCCGCCGGGGCCTGCCAACGAGCAGTCGGAGCCCTGGTGGACGAGATCAACAACTCAGTCCGTTTCTTCGGCTCCCTGGCTGGTCGCCAGCCGGTCAGCAGGGTCTTGCTGACCGGGGGCGGCACCCGGACTCACGGTCTGCTGGAGGCGATGGGCCAGGCCACCGGGGTGCCGGTGGCGCTCGCCTCGCCCCTGTCGGCCCTCGACGCCGCCGGGCTGCCCCTAACCCCCCAGCAGGCCGCGGAGGTCGACACGGTGGCAGCCGTGCCGGTCGGCCTCGCGCTCCCCGATCCCTCCGGGCGGGCCTTCAACCTGCTCCCCGAGTCGGTCCGGGCCCGAGCCGTGCAGAAGCGAGTGCACCGAGCTCTCACCCGTGCCGCCGTAGCGGTCGGCGTTTTGGTCGTCGGCCTGACTGGCCTGCGCTTCGTGCAAGTGCACAACGCGGAGGATCACCTGCAAGCGATCGAGGCGGCCAACGCGACGATCAAGAACGTCGAGATCCCCAAGTACGACAAGGCCCTCGCGCTCCGCAACCAGGTCGAGCGCCAGTCCGCCCTCATCCTGCCGACCCTGAAGAAAGAGGTCGACTGGCTGGTGGTGCTCAACCAGATCGCCCAGTACATCCCGCCCAACGCCACACTCCAGAACGTCTCCATGGCCGCCACGTCGATCCCGGGCCAGGGCACCAGCAGCGCTGCCGGTCAGTCCCTCGGCACGGTGAACGCGCAGGTGTTCACGCAAACCCTGGATGACGTCACCACCTGGGGCCAGGCGCTCAGCCAGTCCCCGATCTTCGAGCTGCCCGACCTGAGCTCGAGCGTCTCCACCTCCACCCAGGGCGGCGGGGTCAGCTTTTCGACGACGCTCGACGTCCTGAACGGCGCGGCGTCGCAGCGCGTATCCGAGTACGAGGTGCCCGGGCCATGAACCGCGAAATAGTCGCGGTCCTTCGCACCCGCACGGTCCTGCTCTCAATTGCCATCGCTCTGGTGGTCCTGTTGGTCTGGCTGCTCGCACTGTTCGTCCCCGAGGGCCACAAGCTGGCCTCGGTGAACGCCTCGGTCCAGAGCGCCCAGGAGCAGCAGAACGCCCTCCAGGCCCGGCTCGACCGGCTGAAGGCGTACTCGAGGGAGTCGGGCCAGTTCCAGGCGCTGGCTCAGCGATTGAGCGCGGCGGTGCCCTCCTCGACGGGCGTCTACGACTACATCACCGCCCTCTCGAATGCCGCGTCGGCGACCGGGGTCAAGGTTTCCGGCGTGAACCCCTCGGCCCCGACGGCGAGCGGGAACCTCGAGGTCATCCCGATCACCGTGTCGGCAACCGGCACGTACAGCCAGACGCTCGCCTTCATCAAGGCGCTCGATGCCCTCCCTCGGCTGACCATCATCAGCCAGATCTCCATCACCGGCGGAGGCACCGGCACGAACCGGGGAACCGTGCTCACTGACCAGTTCAACCTGGACATCTTCGCCACCCGGGGTGCCTCGTCGAGCGCCGCGGGCACCGGATGACCGCGTTCACCCCTTCCCGATGGCGGCGTGGCACAGCCGGCCTGGCCGCGCTGGCGCTTGCCGGGGTGCTGGCCGCCGGCTGCTCAGCCGGATCGCCGGCGGTCACGCCGCCCACGGCCGTTCCGACGGGCGGCCAGCACCCCACCACGACCACCACCGCACCGGCGACGTCGAGCACCTTGCCCGAGTGCGGGGCGACCCGGGACCCGCTGGACCCGACCGACTCCTCGGCCCCCGACTGCTGAGACTGGGTCACCTCGGCGTCAGGCGTTGAGTCCCTTCAGCGCGACCGAACCGGCCCGTCCGCTCAGCGGCTCGGTGCCCGCTCGGTCGGGCCCAGCAGGCACCTGGGCCCAGGCTGCCTGAGTCGGGATCGCCAAGGCCACCGCGACCGCCAGGAGCGCCACGACCGGCACCCACCACTCCCACGGACCTAGGTGGCGGTAGCTCCACCAGGTCAAGACGGCGGTGGCGACCGAAGCCACCGCCAGGCGGGGCAGCGAGCGAGCGAGCAGCACAAAGGCCAGGGCCAAGGGGGGCCAGAGGTAGTAGGGGTCCATCACCGCCTCGAACACGCATCGCAGCGCCAGCGCGACGCAGCAGAGCCAGACCAGCTGGGCCGAAGAAGGCCGGTGGCGGTAGGCGTAGAAGCCCAAGAGGACCGAAAGACCGACCGCGATCAGCCGCGCTGGGCCGGCGGCGACGACCGGGCCACTTATGGTGTGGAGGGAGATCGCGGTGAAGTCGCGCACCCCGGCGGGCGAGGTCGTGAGGAAGAACCGCTTCACCACAGCCGGGTGTGCCTTCGACAGCACCGGCGCGAGTGCCAACCACGGTGTCGCGTGGTCGATCCGGGGGTAGTTCGGTTGCTTGAACAGCGCCTGGGTGGTGACCCGCCACGACTGCCACAACGGGATGGCAACCAGCGCTGCCGCCGGTGCCAGGGCCCGCAGCACCAGCTTCGGCCACCCTCGCCTCGGGGTCACCGCAACGAGGCACGGGACCACCAGCACGACCAGCGGCTGGACCGCCAACGCCAGGCCGACCAGCCAGCCGACAGCGCGCCATCGGCGGTCCATGGCGGCGAGGACGGCCCACAGGATCAGTGCCAAGCCCAGCGAGTCCTCCGGGTGCCCCCAGATCCCGACCAGGGGCCACAAGAGGACGGCTTCGGCCACCGACGCCCGCAGCCGGGCCCGCCGGTCCAGACCCAGCTGTTCGGCCAAGGCGTCCAGCGGCACCAGCACGATGGACCCGATCGCCGCCTCGTAGGGCCCGAGCACGAGCCAGCCAGTCGGGTGCGCAAGGGCGTAGGGGAAGGAGATCGACAGGTTGAAGTGGCTGATCACGAAACCCACTGGCGCCAGGACCACGCTGATCCCCGGCAGGGTGACCAGACCACTCCCGTGTCCGTAGACGTCGCCGATGTCGCCCCAGGCAACGAACTGCGCGCTGCGCAGGGTGCCCCAGATGTCGCCGGGGACGATCCAGAACGAGCCATGGTGGACCAGCGGGCCCCACAGCAGGCTGTAGGCCATCGTCAGCGCCACCACCGCCACTGCCAGGAGCAGCGGCACTCGCCGGCGGCGGAGCCCATCAGCAATCCAGTTGGCCGATGACCGAGCTGCTGGCGACTCGGGGGCAGATGAGTGCTCGAGGACTTCAATCACTCGTGTGCTCCTGGAGCGAAGAATGGCGAGCCGAGCGCGAGGAGGGTCTCGCACGACGGCGAGACCCTCCTCCGCTCAGCTCAGGTGGCAGTGCCACCTCGTGACCGGTTTAGTAGTGCGACCGCCACGTCAAGCTGGAAGGCAAGGTCGCCGCGCTGCAAGCGTTCGAGCTCTCAGCCCAGCTGGTGTACTGCGTCCCGAGAGCAGACGGCGTTCCGGTGATGGCGGCCGTCGTGCCCTCGTTGTCGGCTACCGCCCAGCAGGTCCCGCTCTGCGAGTAGGCCACCAGCAAGAGCTGCTGGCCGTCAGTCGAGACGTTGACCGCCACGTTGTTCGACCCAGTGGTGGCAGCCCCGGTCTCGAACGTGAGGTTGGGCTCATCGGCACTCAGCGATGAGACCTCGAGCGAGGCGGCCGTGGCGTAGGAGTCGCTGTTTGCGTACGACGCCTTGGCCGACGTCAACGCGTTGGTCAGGTTCGACTGGACCGCACGGTCCTGGGCGCTCCCCTTCACCCCGAGGAAGGTCGGGATGGCGATGGCGAGCAGGATGGCCATGATCAAGAGCACGACCATGAGCTCGATGAGGGTGAAGCCGGCTTCGGCCCCCTCCAGCTCGGTACGGCCCTTCATCCGATCGTGGGCTCGACGCAACGCGCGTACGAGCCGCGGGGTGTTGCCGGTTTGCATGACGGAAATCCTCCCTGGTGGATTTACTGCTCCGTATCTGTCAATGATCACGAGCCGGATCGGCTCGCCCGAGAAAGCTAACCCGCCCGAACGCGCAAGTCGCGGATGGTCGCGATCTGTGGGCCACCCTGTGGACCTGGGCCTTTGGGCGATCGATAACCACGAATTCGGGAGCCTCCTCAACTACGCTGCCAGGCAGGTCGACATCGGAGGCTTGGTCCGCCCGAGCCACGCCTCCGCCAGGGATGGCGACCACAACGGCGCAGGCCGGGACCGTTCGGGAGGAGCGCAATCGATGTCGATACAGGATCTCCCCGTTGGTCGTCGCCGAGACGATCAGCCCGACTTCGTCCGGAACCCGGAGGTCGCATCGACCGGACCCTGGGACTCCGTCCTCGACCGGCTCGCGAAGCTCGAGCGCGCCCATGCCGAGCTAGCCCGCCTCGTCACGAGCATCCATGAGGCGCTCCCACCGGAGATCGCCGCGACCATCGGCCGTCCACTCGCGCTGGGTTCCCCCATCGACCCGATCAGCACCCCATCGGCGTTGGGAACCAACCGCCAGCCGCTGCTGGGGCCTCCCCCACCATTACCGCCAGAGCCTGCCGCCCGAGGGCTTCATGCGCCGCCCTCGGGCTACGAAATCGCCGACCCGTGGGCCACTCCGACCAGCCCACCCCTCGCCGCAGGGCCGGAGAAGATTCCTGAGCCGGCCAGTCCGCCCTCGCGTCCGAGGATTCGGCTCTTCCGCAACCGCCGTGCCGCCAAAGAGGTGAAAGCGCGCATCGCGGCCGAGTTCTCGACGCCGCCGACCCCCCCGGGCTTCTTCATGAGCACTGACCCCCAGGGGCCTCCACCGCCCCACGCCGCGGCGGACCCGCCGTTGACGTCGGCTCCCGAGCCTGCTGGTTCCACTCCCGTCGCGCCCCCACCACCACGCGGCTTTTCGCTGGACTTCCCCAACCAAGGTCCGGACGCTCCACTCGAGTGGCACAGCACGGTTAGCCAGAACTCCGGGCCCCCTCCGCCACCGGCCGGGTTCGAAACGACTGCAGCACAGGCAGATCCGATGGCCAACCAGTCCTCGTCAGACCCCCACGTCGATCCAGACCCCCGCGTCGAACTAGCCTCGCCATCGGATCTGCAGTTCGACGAACCGGTCGCGCCGCCCCGAGGGTTCGGGACCTTCGGGACGACGATGGAAACGCCGGCTGTTCGCGTCGGAGGCGCCACTCCAGGCGCCCCGGTACCGCCCCCACCGCCCGGCTTTGCCTCCGGCGCCCCGGTACCGCCCCCACCGCCCGGCTTTGCCTCCGGCGCCCCGGTACCGCCCCCACCGCCAGGCTTTGCCTCCGGCGCCCCGGTACCGCCCCCACCGCCAGGCTTTGCCTCCGGCGCCCCGGTACCGCCCCCACCTGGTTTCGCACCGGTGGACAGCGCTGACAAGGAGGGTGCGGCACCGCCCGAGGTCGCCGGCGTTGACCGGACCGATGACGAGATGCCGCCAGTGACCGCGGACTTCTTCGCCCGAGCGAGCGTTCGGAACCGCCGCTAGCTCGGCACCTGGGGGGCGGCGGAGTTCAGACCTGCTGGCCGTCCGGGCTGGGCGTGCGCTGCCAATGGCCGGAACGACCTCCGGACTTCTCCCAGAGAGCCACGTCCTCGATGGTCATGGTCCGGTCGGCCGATTTGCACATGTCGTAGATCGTGAGCGCGGCCAGCGTGCAGGCCGTCATGGCCTCCATCTCGACCCCGGTCCGATCCACCGTCTCGACTGCGGCTTCGACTTCTACGTGGTCGTCGCCAATGGAGAAGTTGATCGCCACGGATCCGACGAGAACCGGGTGGCACATGGGCAGCAGGTCCGCCGTCCGCTTGGCCGCTTGGATCCCGGCGATCCTGGCGGCTGCCAGGACGTCGCCTTTCGTGATGGCGTTGTTGGCCACCTTGGCGGTGGTCTCCGGCTGCATGAACACCCTGCACCGGGCCAGTGCCCGCCGGTGGGTGGGTTCTCTCGGACTGACGTCCACCATCCGGGCACCTTCCAGTGGGTCCAGGTGCGTGAGGCTTCGGTCAGTCACCGGAGCGATTCTAGGCCGTTGACCTTGAGCGAGGTTTTGGAGGGCTGGAACCGCTAGGATTAGCAGTCGAAGGTCTTGAGTGCTAACCTGACGCTCGGGAGCCCAGATGCCTACGTATGAGTACGCCTGCACAGCTTGCGGACACCGCTTCGAGACGGTGCAGGCCTTCTCCGACCCCGCCCTGACGAGCTGCCCGAGCTGCCAGGGCAGGCTGCGCAAGGTCTTCGGCAACGTCGGGATCGTCTTGAAGGGAAGCGGCTTCTACCGGACCGACAGCCGTCGGGCCAGCTCGAACGGCTCGAGTGCCAAGACCAATGGTGCCGCCAAGCCAGCCGAGGCCAGCTCGAACGGGTCGTCGGAGACCGCCTCGTCCGCCACTTCGGCATCGGCGACCGGCTCCGGCACGAGCACCGACTGAACCAGGCCAGGATCGGCTGGCCCGACCGGCCAGCGCCCCGGTGACGGCGGGATCGCCGCACGGCCATAACCATCCCCGCTCGGCAAGCGGCACCTCCTTAGGCTGCAGGCGTGTCGGACGGGAAGGTGCGTCCGCTCCAACCGAGCTCCGGGAGCCTCTTGGGGTTCCTCACCAGGCAGCGTGGGCGACGAGCCGGTGCGCACGCCCACCTGCTGCGTACCCGGTCCTCTCGGATCTCACCGGGCTTGCGGACACTGGGGTGGATCGTCGGATCTGCGGTCTTTGCCGCCAGCCTGGTGCTCTGGTTCGGGTTGGTGCACGGACCGACCGGGCCGATCTCCCCAACCGGCGACGAGTGGGAAAGCGGCACCCCGGCGGCAGCGATCGAGCACGGCATGCTCGCCTGCGCCTACCCGGCGCAAGCCCAGTCCTCGGTGCCGCCGCTGTACCCGCTGGTCGCCGCCGGGATCCTGACTGCCACCGCACCGCTGCCAGCCATCGGGCCGTGGACTCGCAGCACCCCGTGCCCGGGCAATCGGGGCAGCAGCCCCGGCTACCCCGAGTGGTCGTTCCTCCTCACGGGGCTGGTCGCCTGGCCGGTGCTCCTCGCCGGTTACATCGTGGTGGTTCGAGCCGCTGAGCGGGACCGGACCCGGCTCGAGCTGCTGGGGCTATGGGTGATCGCGGCGTTCCCACCGCTCGCCGGCGCCTATGTTCAGTACTTCCACCCCGAGGACGTGCTCGCGCTCGGGCTGGTGCTGGCAGCCGTCGGCCTCAGCCTCCGCCATCGCTGGATCCTGGCCGGAGTGTGCTGCGGCCTCGCCTGCTGCTCGAAGCAGTACGCCATCCTGGCCGTAGTCGCCCTCGTGACGAGTGCGCCTCGTGGCGCCCGGTCCCGGATCCTGGGCGCCACGGTCGGGACCGCGGGCGGGCTGTTCCTGGTGCTCACGCCGCTCATGGGCACCGGCCTGCTCACCAGCTCGTTGGGGGCCTACGCGACCCTCAGCAACGGCTCCACCCTGGTCGGGTGGCTGGGCCTCCACGGTGCGCTGCGGACGTTGGTCGCCCGGGGACTCCCGCTGGCCGGCGCCGCCGCCCTGGCTGGCGCCGCTCGCCACCGGCTCGGCCCGTCCATCCTCCGTCCGGTCCCCCTCCTCGGGCTGGTGACCGGGTCGCTCGTGCTCCGCCTGGCCTTCGAGATCAATCTGTACTCCTATTACTTCGTCGCAGTCGGGGTCTGCCTGGTCACCCTGGACGTCGTCGGTGGGCGGATCCGCCCTGTGACCCTCGCCTGGCTGGTCGCCACCGGCGCGTTCTACCCGCCGGCCTTCGATGTCCTGGTCCCGATCCAAGAGCGCGCCCCGCAGCTCGTCCAGGCCGGGCTGGTCGTGGGCGCCCTGGCCCTCTCGCTCCGACCGGTGCTGGCTTCTCGAGCCAGCGCCCCCCAATCCCTCGCGCCTTCGGGCCTGCCGCTCCGCCTGCCCGCCGGCTCGAGCTCCCGTTGAGCGTCAGTTGCCGCTGAGCTGCATGTCGGCCACGGCCAGCGTCTGGCCGGCGGCCACCCCCGGCAACCACTCCAGGTCGCAACCCACGTGGAGCACCGACTGGAGCATCCGCTGGAGGGTCGACGCGATCGTGGCCTCCCGGATCGGCTCGGCAAGCTCGCCGCCACGGACCATGAGGCCCTCGACCCCGACCGAGAAGTCGCCGCTCACCGGGTTGACCCCGGAGTGCACACCGATCATCGACTGGACGAACAGGCCCGTTTCGACCGAGGCCAAGATCCCTTCCAGGTCGAGCTGGCCAGGGACGAGCACGACCGCCCGGCAGCCCACCCCGGGGGTTCCGGCGTAGCCGCCCCGCACGGCCGACCCGGTCGAGGCCACCCCGGCGCGCCGGGCCGACACGGTGTCGTAGAGGAAGCCGAGGAGGACGCCTGACTCGATGAGCAGATTGCGCCGGCACGCCAGGCCCTCGGCGTCGTAGGCGGCGGCCCGGAAGGCCCGAGCATCGGTCGGGTCGTCGGCCAGGGTGACCGACCCGGTGGCCACCTGCTCGCCGACTCGCCCGGCAAAGAAGGACCGTCCCTTCACCACCGCCTCTCCCGAGAGTGCCCCCGACACGATGGCAAGCAGGGTCGAGGCCGCCCGCTGGTCGAACACCACCGTGACCCTCCCGGACGGCGGCTTGGTCGCACCCAGCATGCGGGTCGAGCGGGCCACCGCATCGGCGCACACCCGCTCGACGTCCAGGCCGGCGAACCCACGGGCCGCGCTGATCCCGGTCCCGGTGTGGCTGTCCGGACCGTCGCCGGCGATGGCTGCGGCCGCCAGGTAGGCGCCGGTGCGGCAGCTGTAGGCCCGGATGCCGGTGGTCGACGCCAGGGCCACCTCCACCCGCTCGTCGGCGTAGTCGACCGAGGGGACCTGGCGGATCCGAGGGTCGGCCGCCCGCAGCCGACGCTCCACCTCAAGGGCCAGGGCCACCTTGTCGTCGGTCGCGGTCTCCGCCACCGTGGGGTCCCACAGGTCCAACTCGGCCGGAGTCACCCCGTCCGGTTCGGCCAGCGCCAGGTGCGGGTCGGGGGTGGCAAAAGCGGCGTTGTCCCGAGCCTCGGCCAGGGCGTCGTCGACCACGTCGGCCTCGAGCGAGCCGGCCCAGGCGAACCCGAGCCGGGCTCCCCCCTCGCCGCGAACCAGCACTCTGACCCCGACCCCCCCGGTGGTCGCCGAGGACAGCGACTCGATCTCCCCTTCGTAGGCGCGGATCTCCACGTCGTGGCCCCGGGCCACGTAGGCCTCGACCTCCTCCCCTGCTCGTGCCCCGTCGACCACCCGGTCGGCCAGGGCGACCAGGTCGCTCACGTCGCCGTCCCGCCGATCGTGATCCCGGTGACTCGCAGGGTGGCCTGCCCGCAGCCGACCGGGACGCTCTGGCCGTCCTTGCCGCAGGTCCCGGGCATCATCGCGAAGTCGGTGGCGACGGCGTCAATCCGGCGGAGGATGTCCGGGCCGTTGCCGATCACATTGGCGTCGCGCAGCGGTGCGGTGATCCGGCCGTCTTCGATCAGGTACGCCTCCGAGGTCCCGAAGACGAAGTCGCCGGTCGCGGTGTTGACCTGCCCCCCGCCCAGCTTGGCGATGTAGACGCCCCGGGGGGTCTGCGCGACCAGCTCCTCGGGGTCCTCGGTGCCGGCCAGGAGGAAGGTGTTGGTCATCCGGACCATCGGCAGGTGCTGGTAGCTCTGGCGGCGGCCGTTCCCCGACGACGTCCGGCCCTCCTTGCGGGCCCGCAGCCAGTCCCACAGGTAGTCGGTGAGCACGCCGTCTTGGATGAGCACGTTGCGGGCGGCCGGCCTCCCCTCGTCGTCGAAGGCGAAGTTGCCCCACTCCCCGGCCACCGTGCCGTCGTCGACCAGAGTCACCAGAGGGCTCGCGACCTGCTCGCCGACCCGGCCGGTGTAGACGGACGCGTCCTTCACGATGTGGTCCGCCTCCAGACCGTGGCCGCAGGCCTCGTGGAACAAGAACCCCCCGCTGCCCCCGGCCAGCACCACCGGGAGCTCGCCGGAGGGGGCAGGACGGGCCGACAGCTTCCGCAGGGCCCGGTTCGCCGCCACCTGGGCCAGGTCCTCCACCGCCACCCGGTCGAACACCTCGAAGCCCTCGGTCCGGGCGACCGACTCGTACCCGGTCTGCATCCCGGTGTCCCCGGTCGCCACGCAGCTCACGCTCAACCGGGTCCGGACCTGGTCGTCCTCCACGTGGACGCCATCGGTGGTCGCGACCAGCACCCGCCGCCGGCTGTCGCCGTACGAGACCTGAACCTGGGTGATCGCGCCACCAGCGGCCCGGGCGGCGTCGTCCGCCCGGGCCAGGAGCTCGAGCTTGCGGCCCTTGTCCACCGCCGCCGGGTCGACCAGGCTCCGGTCACCGGCCGAGGCCACCGGGCCCAGCGCTACGGTCCTGGTGCCGCCGCCACCGGCCCGAGCCACCGCCGCCGCCACCTCGGCCGCCGCCAGCAGGCCGGCCTGGGAGAGGTCAGCGGTATGGGCGTAGCCGGTGGTGTCCCCGTCGACCACCCGAACCCCGGCCCCCCGTTCCCGGCCCGAGGCCAGCTCCTCCACCCGCCGGTCGTCGAGCACCGCCGAGCTACTCCGGCGGTCCTCGGCGAACACCTCGGCCATGTCCCCGCCCCGGCGCAACGCGCTGGCCAGGACCCGCTCGAGCACGTCGGGGTCGATGAGCGGGGAGGAGGCCATGGCGCCCGTATCGTACCGACCTGCCCACGCCAGCCGGCGGCCGTCCGAGGAAGCCCTGGCCGGGTGCACCCGAGGGACCCGGAGCGGTTGGCTAGCCTGGCCAGATCGACCCGCTCGCCCGTCCCGCCGCCCGATGATCCTGCCGAGCATCGAGACGCCAGCCGACATCCGGACCCTCGGCTACGACCAGCTGGCCGAGCTGGCCACCGAGATCCGCGCCTTCATCGTCGAGACCGTCACGAAGACCGGCGGCCATCTCGGATCCAATCTGGGGGTGGTGGAGCTCACCTTGGCGCTGCACCGGGTGTTCGACTCCCCACACGACCCGATCCTGTGGGACACCGGCCACCAGGCCTACGTCCACAAGATCCTGACCGGCCGCCGGCACCGCTTCGCCGAGCTTCGCAAGGAAGGGGGCCTCTCGGGGTACCCGAACCGTGCCGAGTCGGACCACGACTGGATCGAGAACTCCCACGCCTCCACCGCCCTGTCCTACGCCCACGGCCTGGCGACCGCGCTCGCCCTGCGGGGCGAGCTGGTCGGCTCCGGGGGGACCCGCAGGGTGGTGGCCGTGGTGGGCGACGGGGCGCTCACTGGAGGCATGGCGTATGAGGCCCTGAACAACCTGGGCCACTCGGGCCGCCGGGTGGTGGTGATCCTCAACGACAACGGCCGCTCGTACGCGCCGACGATCTCGCATCTGTCCCAGAGCCTCACCAGCCTCCGACTGCATCCGGCGTACGTGCAGACCCGGGAACGGGTCAGACGACACATCCGAAGCATCCCGGCGCTGGGCGAGATGGCCGCGACCGGCGTGCACGGCCTGACCAGCGCCCTGCGGGAGATCGTGGCTCCCCACGTCTTCTTCGAGGCGCTCGGCGTCCGCTACGCCGGCCCGATCGACGGCCACGACATCGCGCAGATGGAGCAGGCTTTCGCCAATGCGGCCGCCTGGGACGGGCCGATCGTGGTCCACGTGCTCACCCAGAAGGGTCGCGGCTACGCGCCGGCCGAGGAAGACGAGGTCCAGCGGCTGCACGACGTGAAGGCGGTCCGCCTCTCGCCGCCCGACACCGTCGAGCGGACCCCGCCGCCGCTGGAGCCGGCCGCGCCGCCCAGCTCGGCGGCACCGGCTGCGACCTACACCGAGGCCTTCACCCAGGCACTCATCGCCGAGGCCGAACGCGACCCGCGGGTGGTCGCCCTGACCGCGGCCATGCCCGGACCGACTGGGCTGCTCCCCTTCCAGCAGCGCTTCCCCGACCGGTGCTTCGACGTGGGGATCGCCGAGCAGCACGAGGTCACCGCTGCCGCCGGGCTGGCCATGGGTGGGCTCAAACCGGTGGTCGCGGTCTACTCGACCTTCTTCTCCCGCGCCTTCGACCAGGCCAACCTGGACGTGGGGCTCCACGACCTCCCGGTGGTGTTCGTCCTCGACCGTGCCGGGATCACCGGAGAGAACGGTCCCAGCCACCACGGGGTGTGGGACCTGGTGCTGACGCTGTCCATGCCCAACATGACGGTGCTGACCCCGTCATGTGCCGACGAGGTCGGGGTCATGCTGGCCGAGGCCCTCCGCCTGGACGGCCCCTCGGTCATCAGGTTCCCGACCACCCCCCCGCCACGCTGCTCGGCCCCCCATCCGGTCGGCCAGGGGCTGTGCGCCCGCCGGTGCCGGGTCGGGGACGGCTCGGTGTGCCTGCTCGGCGTGGGAAAGATGCTCGCCGCATGCGAGCTGGCGGCCGCGGAGCTGGAGGCCGACGGCATCTCAGCCACCGTCTGGGACGTCCGGGTGGTGAGCCCCCCCGACCCCGAGATGCTCGCTGACGCCGCCGCGCACCGAGCGGTGGTGACCGTGGAGGACGGGCTCCGCTTCGGGGGCGCGGGGATGTACCTGGCCGACGCCCTGACCAGCTGGGCTCGGGGCGAAGGGCAGGTCCCGCCACCGGTCAGCGCGCTCGGCATCCCTCGGGCCTACATCCCCCAGGGCCGCCCCGACGATCTGCTGGCCGAGCTGGGACTGGATGGTCCGGGGATCGCGGCATCGGTGCGCCGCGTCCTCGAGGGCAGCCTCGAGGGACAGCGGCCGAGGGTCTGGGACGAACCGGGCCAGACGTGATTGCTGGGCGACGCCCGGGCCTCAGCCCTTGTTGGCGCCGTGCGCCCGGACGAAGTCGTTGACCGCGTAGTAGACGTCGATCGACTCGCCGGCATCCCCCCAGAACCCCTCGAGCACGTCGTATCGGAGCTGCCCGAGCCGGGCGTAGTGGTTGTTCACGTCCGCGATCTCGAGCTCGCCACGGGCCGAGGGGGAGAGCGTCTGGATGACCGAGAACACCGAGGCGTCGTAGCAGTAGACGCCGGTGACTGCGTAGCGGCTCGGCGGGTCCTCGGGCTTCTCCACCACCCGGATCACCCGCTGGTCCTCGTCGAGCTCGGCCACGCCCAGGTTGCGCAGGTGGTCGAGCTCCTCGACCGGGCTGAGGAGAATCCGGGCCCCCACCGGGTCCGCGGCGAAGGCTCGGACCGTGGGGGCGATCGAGCGCTCGATGATGTTGTCGGCCAGCATCACCAGCACCGGCTCCCCGTTGGCGAACGGCTCGGCCAGCGCCAGCGCGTCAGCCACCCCCGCCTCGCGCTCCTGGTAGCCGTAGGTGAGCAGGTCGAGACCGACGTCCCGTCCGTTCCCGAGCAGCCGGAGGAACTCCCCGGCATGCGCCCCGCCGGTCACCAGCATCACCTCGGTGATCCCGGCCTTCACCACCGCCTCGATCGCCCACTGGATCATCGGCCGGTCGTAGATGGGCAGGAGATGCTTGTTGGTGATGCGGGTCAGCGGGAGCAACCGGGTGCCGCTCCCGCCTGCCAGGACCACGCCTCTCACCCCCACCACGCTAGCCAGCGCCGCAACGCCCCTGGTCAATGGCCTGGTCCGCTCCCCGGACACGACGACGACGCCGGGGCGATACCGTCCGGAGGGAGAGAGCCAGCACCCTGCAACACCACGAGCTGAAGGACGGTGTCGGATGGCCCGTGACGTCGAGTTGACCGATGAGGAGTGGAAGGAGCGGCTGAGCCCAGAACGGTTCGCCGTCCTGCGCCAGAGCGCGACCGAGCCGGCCTGGTCAGGCAAGCTCCTGCACGTGGACACCGAGGGGGTGTTCCACTGTGCCGGGTGCGGGGCCGAGCTCTTCTCGACCGAGCACAAGTTCGACTCAGGGTCAGGATGGCCGAGCTTCGACCGGGCGATTCGCGACGGGACGATCGAGGAGCACCTGGACCTGTCGTTCGGCATGCGGCGCACCGAGATCCGCTGCGCCCGCTGCGGTGGGCACCTCGGCCACCTCTTCGACGACGGCCCCACCGAGACTCACCTGCGCTACTGCGTCAACTCCCTGGCCCTCGAGTTCATCCCGGAGGGCGAGACCCGCTAGGTCCGGAACTGCGCCACCCCCGGGTCGACGACGGAAGGGTCCCAGCAGCCCCGCTTGGCACCCCGGTGTCCCACCGGGTCCGACCACCCGGTGGCGACGCGCTCGGCGGGGTGGGGGGTCCCCTCTGGGTCTCGAGCCACTGCATCCTGCCAACAGCGCGCCCGCGAACAAGGTGCGCGCGGCGTCCGGTACGGTGCGTCGAGAAGCGACCAGGGGGTGCACAGTGAACGACGTCCGCACGATCATGACCGACGACGGAGAGATGGGCGTGGTGGTGAGCCACCCCGATGGTCCCGGTCCCTTCCCGGTCGTCCTGTTCTTCCACCACGGACCAGGGCTGGACGAGGGGTCCAAAGAGGCCATCGAGCGGATCAGCCGCGAGGGCTACTACGTCATCGCTCCCGACCGCTACCACCGATTCGGCCGGTTCCTCGTGCTCGACATGCGGCGGGTGGCCGCTCCCGACGCCGACCCCGCCGAACGCGAGCGCATGATGCAGATCTTCAACGGGACCACCGACGAGCATGTGGAGCGAGACGTCCAGGCCGTCCTGGCATACCTGCCGCAGGACAGTGCCGCCCGAGGGGGTCCCATGGGGTGCATCGGGTACTGCATCGGGGCCCGCTCGGTGCTGCGGATCATCGGTGCCCATCCCGACACCTTCAGGGTCGGGATCCTCTTGCACCCGTCGTTCTGCGTGACCGATGACCCGGACTCGCCCCACCACGTCGTCGAGAACTTCGGTGGCTACCTGTACGTGGGGATCGGGGCCGAGGACAAGATGCAGTCGGCAGAGATGCACAAGCCCCTCATCGAAGCGGTCGGCAAGCTCGGTGACCGCGGGCTGGCCGAGGTCCACGCCGGTGCCGATCACGGGTTCGCGGTCCCCGGTCCCGCCTACCACGACGCAGCCGCAACCCGCTCCTACGACCAGGCCCTGGCGATGCTGGCCAAGGGGCTGGCCACCTGACCCAGGCGGCGATGCTCAACACCGGGCGGGCCTGAACAGTTGTGCGCCGGCGACAGCCGGCGCTCGCCCGCCTGGTCCGCTGCGGTGTCGCACCAGCTGCGTGCGGCCTGGCTGGGCACCGCCACCGATCGGGCCCTACGGTCGAAGGACCGCGAGGGAGGGAAAGACCACCACCACCTCCCATTGGCATCGCTCGCACCAGTCCACGGACCCATCGGCGACAGGCACAGCAGCATTGCCGGCTGACCACCGAGCACGGACCGGCACGGAAACCACTGACGCGTCACGGGGGCCCTGTGGGCCCCCGTGACGCTCGATCAACTGCGCAGCAACAGTGCGCGGTGCTCAGCCATCAGCCACGTCGACTACCACCGACGACAGGGTGCTGGCGTTGAGCGCCAGCGGCCCACCCAGCGGTTGGACCGTCTGGATGTTGCCGCTCGAGCCGACCACCGCGTTCAAGCCGTCGATCCCGCCCGCGCTCCCGCCGGCGTTGAGGAAGCCCGGCAGGTACGCGCCGAGCGTGCTCGGGTTCTCGGTCAACAACAGCGGGGTGGCGTGGATCGCGGCCAGCACGCTGCCAGCCAGGGCGTCGGAGTAGAAGTCACCCCTGGCCACCAGCACGGTGTTGTTCCACGTACCTGGCGCGCCCCAGCCCAGGCCCGAGAACGTGGTCCCCTGCTGGTTCAGCTCTAAGGAGGCCAGCTGGATCGCGGTGTCGGTCGCGTCCTGGCCGGCAACCCGGATCACCGAGATCCCCATGCCCATGATCGAGCTCACGTCGGCGTTGGAGACCGCAAGCGGCCCGCCCAGGACGATCACCTGCTGGATGCCGAGAGCCGAGAGGGTCGAGGCAGCCTGAGTCGACAGACTGTTCGGATCGGTCAGCACCAGCGGGAACTTGTCGTGGTAGGCCATGACGCTGGCGGAGGAGGCGTCGGGGAAGTTGGCTCCCGAGGCCACGATCGCGGTCCTGAGGGCACCAGCCGCCTCCGGGGCGCTCGAGTCGTTCCCGGTCGTGTCGTTGTACTGGTTGGCGTAGGCACCGGCCAGGTCGATGGTCCCCACATACGACGACGGCGGGGTGGCGGCAATCTGCTCGGAGGTGTCGTACTGGGTCTGGCCGAAGATCGGCCCGGTCACCGAGATGTTCCCCCCAGTGGTGTGTCCGACGCCGGGGCCGCCGCAGGTGAAGGCCGGGGTGGCGGTGATCTCGTTGATGGTGTTCTGGCTCACCGCCAGCGGGCCGCCGACCACGTACACGGTGGTGATCCCCTCGGCCTGCAGGGCCGCCTGGGTCTCGTTGGACAGCTGGGCCGTCGGAGTGAGGAGGAGGCCGGTGCCGAGGTAGCCGGCCAGGTAGCTGGCCGACAGCGCGTCAGGGAAGTTCTGATCGGTCGCCAGCACGACCGTGTGGCTGGGCACGCAGCCCGCCCCCCCGTTGATCGGGTAGGCCGCCTCCAGCTCGGCGATGGCGGTGGCGTCGATGTCCGGCCCGGCGATCGCCGGATTGAGCTTTGGTGCCGAGTTGAACACCGGGACCGAGGTCGAGACGACGCTGAGATCGGCCGCGCAGCTGGCCCCCCCGGTGGTCACCACCGCCGCGGCCGGGCCCGAGGCAGCCCCGTCGGTCACCGAGATCCCGCTGATGGTGTAGGTGGTGGCGACCGAGGTCGAAGCGGTCACGGTCACCAGGATCGAGCCACCGCTGAGGGCAGTCGCGCTGGCCGTGCCGGCCCCGGTCCCGGTCGGGCTGGCGGTGGTCGTGGGCGAACCGGAGAAGCTGAACGAGGTCTCAGCGGTGATTGGGGTGACGCAGATCGACCCGGACACCGCGCCGGCGCTCGACTCGGTGACCACGATGTTGCTGGCCGAGCCGGTGGTGTTGACGGTGACGGTGGCCTGCGGGCTGTTGCCGGTGGCGCCGGCCTTGACAGGGCTCGCCACGGTTGCGTTCGACGCCGCGGTGGCGCTGGACGTGCCATTGGTGAGCGTCGTCGAATCGGTCAGGCTCACTAGGCCGGTGGTGGTGGTGGACCCGACGTTGTAGGCAATGCCCGAGATGGTGACGGTCCACGTGTCGGCGTTGGAGGGCGAGGCGCTGTTCTGGAAGGTGAGGGTGAGCACGTCGTTCAATGTGCTGCCGCAGGCGCCGTCGTTGGCGGTGTTGGGTCCGACCGAGACGGCGATCTTGGGCACGGTGTCGGTCGACGGCGCCCCGGTGGCGGTGACGGTCGGGGTGGCCGCGAACGCGACGTAGTCGGTGGTGCCGGTCTTGCAGTTGGCGGTGGCGCCATTGGGGGCCAGGGTGAAGGTGATGGTGGCGCCCAGGGTGAAGTCGTTGACCAAGGTGAAGGTCTCGCTCGGCACCGCGACCGCGCTCTGGCCCTGGGCGACGACGGCTGGGGTCGTCGGGCTGATCGCGAAGGTTGAGATGTCGGGATTGACCGCGCCGGCCAGCCCTGGCCCGACCAGCGCCGCGGTCCCGGCGGCGAGAAGGCTTGCCGCCGCGACCCCGATCACCCTGCGGATGCCGAAGTGCCGTGATCTCACCATGTTCCTCTCTCTCAGAACCGACGATGGAGCATGCAGCCGGCCGGACGCCGATCCGGTCACGAGGACCGCGGGTGCCGCGTCCCCTCGGAATGGTCTCCTCTACACGCTAGGGCGTGGGCTCGCGCCGATCAGGGATGGTGGGGCGCTGCTGCCAGGGCCGACAGAAGCCGGTCGCCGCGCCGCTCGCTCAGACGTCGAGGAACCGCCGGATCGCGATGGCCGAGCCGACTGAGCCGATGAGCACCCCGATCACCACCACCACCACGTCGGTGCCCACCAGCTGCCAGCCGGTCAAGCGCATCTGGGACAGCACCGAGCCCGGCTGATTGGGGTTGGCCAGGCTGTCCAGCAGCTCGTGGAGGCCCAGGACCACTGCCGCTGCGACCGCCGAGCCCACCAGTCCCTGGATCAGCCCTTCGGACATGAAGGGCAGGCGGATGAACCAGTTGGTCGCGCCCACCAGCTTCATCACCGACACCTCTCGCCGCCGGGCGAAGATGGCCATCCGGATGGTGTTCAAGATGAGCACCCCGGCCGAGAGCAGGAGCACCAGGGCAACGGACACGAAGACCCACTGGAGGATGGTGATGGTCTCTTCCATCGCGTGGATGGCCGAGTTGGGTGAGCCCACGCCGTAGACGCCGGGCTGGTGCACGAACCGGTCGTAGATGGCGGTCGCGTACTGCGGTTGGTTCGGGGTGCAGCGGATGGAGCTCGGGGTGGAGCTCGGGGTCAAGGCGGAGAACTCCGACGGCGGGAGGAGCTTCGAGGCCTCGTGGTAGTCGCGCAGCTGGCTCCAGAAGGTGCAGCCGTGCACATAGGGCAGTTGGGCAAGCTCGGAGCGGATCGCGCTGATCTCTGAGGCACTAGCGGACGGCTTCATCCACACGGTGACCTGGATGCCCCGCTGCCAGTCGACCTCGGCATTGGCCGCCCCCTGCTTCAGCAACAGGGCCGCACCGACGAGGGCCAGCGACACCGCGACCGTCAGCACGGCGGCGATGGTCATCAGGCGGTTGCGCCAGAGGTTGGTCGTCGTCTCGCGGATGATGTAGTCCGCCGACAGCGGCATCTAGGAGCTCCTGCGGGCCACGACCTCGGTCCGAGGGACCGGTCCGGTGTTGGCATCGATCCCGTAGACGCCCCGGGCCTGGTCCCGCACGATCATGCCCTGGTCGAGCTCGACCACCCGGCGGCGCATCCAGTCGACCAGGGCAGCGTCGTGGGTGGCGATCACCACGGTGGTCCCGGTCCGGTTGATCCGGTCAAGCAGCCGCATGATCCCCTGGCTCGTCCCCGGGTCGAGGTTCCCGGTGGGCTCGTCGGCCAGCAGGATGAGGGGGCGGTTGACGAAGGCCCGGGCGATCGCTACCCGCTGCTGCTCGCCGCCAGAGAGCTCACCGGGGAGGTTGTCTCGCTTCTTGGCCAACCCGACCAGCTCGAGCACCTGAGGCACCTGGGTCTCGACCACGCTCTTGGGCCGGCCGATCACCTCGAGGGCGAAGGCGACGTTCTGGAAGACGGTCTTGTTGGGGAGCAGGCGGAAGTCCTGGAACACGCAGCCGACGTTGCGCCGCAGGTAGGGGACTCGCCACTTGGGCAGCTGGATGATCTCCCGACCAGCCACCCAGATCCGGCCCCGGTCCGGCAGCTCCTCGCGCAGCAGCATGCGGATGCAGGTGGTCTTCCCCGACCCAGAGGGACCAACGATGAAGACGAACTCGCCCTTCTGGATGTCGAGGGAGAGGTTGCGAACGGCGACCGTCCCGTTCTTGTAGACCTTGGTGACGTTCTCGAAGCGGATCATGGGAGCGGTGTCGTCACCGACTGAGGGCCGACGTCACCGGCCGACGGTCTGGCACGCAGGGCACGAGCATCGGACCGGCCAAGACTAGCCAGTGAGCGGGCGGCGCGCCCGGAACCCGGTCCCAGCGGGGCCACAGCTGGGCCGGCCACGGCCCCGATCGCTAGCCTGAGCTGGGACAACGTCCCGAGCGACGGTTGTTCGACAACCTGGTTACGAGACGGCGACACCCGGCGCGCTCAGGCGATCGCCCGCCGCCGGCGCAGCTCGGCCTCGATGAACCGGTCGATGTCGCCGTCGAGCACAGCCTCGACGTTGCCGGTCTCCACCTTGGTCCGGACGTCCTTCACCAGCTGGAACGGGGCCAGGGTGTAGGAGCGGATCTGGTTGCCCCACGCGTTGTCGGTGCGGTCGCCCGAGAGCTGGTCGAGCTCGGCCTGGCGCTCCTCCCGGTTGCGCTGGGCCAGCTTCGCCGCCAGGATCTGCAGCGCCCGGGCCTTGTTCTGGTGCTGGCTCCGCTCGTTCTGACACGACACAACGATCCCGGTCGGCAGGTGGGTCAGGCGGACCGCCGAGTCGGTCTTGTTGACGTGCTGGCCGCCGGCGCCCGAGGAGCGGTAGGTGTCGACCCGGAGATCCTTCTCGTCGATCTGCACCTCGTCGGAAAGGTCTTCTAAGAACGGGATGACGTCGAGCGAGGCGAAGCTGGTCTGGCGGCGGTTCTGGGAGTCGAATGGGGAGATCCGGACCAGCCGGTGGACCCCCCGCTCGGCCGACAGCAGGCCGAAGGCGAAACGGCCCTTCACGATGAAGGTCGCCGAGAGCAGCCCGGCCTCCTTGCCCTCGGTCACCTCGTCGATCTCGACGACGAAGCCCCGACGCTCGGCCCAGCGGGTGTACATCCGCAACAGCATCTCGGCCCAGTCCTGGGCGTCGGTCCCGCCTGCGCCGGCGTGGACCTCGGCCACCGCGTCCTTCTCGTCGTACTCGCCCGAGAGCAGGGACTGCAGCTCCAGGCGACCGAGCCGCTCGGAGACCCGGTCGATCGTCTCGGCCAGCTCGGCCTCCAAGCCGGCGTCGGGCGAGCCGGCCGCCGCCGCCTCCTGGACCAGCTCGAGCAGGACCTTGGCCTCCTCCAGGCTCCCGCCCAGGGCGTCGAACCCTTCGAGGTCGTCGACCACCCGCCCCAGCTCGGTGGTCACCATGCGGCCGCGCTCGGGGTCGTCCCACAAATCGGGCCGGGCGGCCTCGGCCTCCAGCTCGTCACGGCGCTGTCGCAGCGCGTCGATCCCGAGGTAGCCCCGGGCGTCGCGAAGGCGGTCCTCCAGGCTGGTGAGCTCGGCGGGGAGGTCGCGTCGCTCGGCTGGCGGCGCCTCAGACGGCGCCATGGCAGAGCTTGAACTTCTTGCCGCTCCCGCACCAGCAGGGGGCGTTGCGGCCGATCTTCTCGTGAGGCGCCTTGACCGTGGGAACCAGCGTGTCAGCGGACGGGGCCCGGCCCTGCGCCTGGCCGTTGCCGGCGCTCTGCACCGCCTGGACCGTCGGGTCCACCTGGGCACCACGATCGGCCATCAGCATCGGGGCCAGAGCCAAGGTGCCCGACACCGGGTCGTCGGCCGCCTCGTAGGTGGCTCGGGCGAGATCGGGCTCGACCGGGTTCACCACCGCCTCGACGTGCAGCACGTAGCGCAGGTAGTCGTCGTCGATCGCCTCCATCAGCTGGCCGAACATCGAGTACCCCTCCTGCTGCCAGGCCACCAGCGGGTCCTGCTGGCCCATGGCCCGGAGGTTGATCCCCTCGCGCAGGTAGTCCATCTCGGCCAGGTGGTCGCGCCAACGCTGGTCGATGATCTGGAGCATCACGTCGCGCTCGATCTGCCGCGCCATCTCGGTGCCGCCGGGCATCGCTTGGGACCGGGCCTCGTAGTACTCGAGCGCCTCGGCGATCAGGCTCTCGGCAATCTGGCCGGCGCTGGTCGCCTCGGCGAGATCGGCCGGGGTGAACTGGGTCGGGTAGTACTGGGTGACCTCGCTCACCAGGCGCTCCAGCTCCCATTCCTCGGGGTAGTCGCTGGGGCAGGCCGCCTGGACCAAACCGGTCAGGGTCTCCTCGATGAGCTCCACCGTCCGGTCGTGGAGGTCCTCGCCCTCAAGGATCGACAAGCGATGCGCATAGATCACCTTGCGCTGCTCGTTCATGACCTCGTCGTACTTCAAGACGTCCTTGCGGATCTCCGAGTTGCGCCCCTCGACGGTGTTCTGCGCCCGCTCGATCGCCTTGGTGACCATCTTGGCCTCGATCGGGACGTCCTCGGGCAGGGCCCGGGACATGACCCAGTTCATGGCCCCGGTGGCGAACAGCCGCATGAGGTCGTCCTCGAGGCTCAAGAAGAAGCGGCTCTCCCCCGGGTCCCCCTGCCGGCCCGAGCGGCCCCGCAGCTGGTTGTCGATGCGACGGCTCTCGTGGCGCTCGCTGCCCAGCACGTACAGGCCGCCGAGCTCGCGCACCTTGTCGCCCTCCTCGCGGCACCGTTCGGTGAACTCCGCGGTGACCCGGGCCAGCTCGGCCGCCCCCTCCTCGGTCTCGACGTCGATGCCCCGGGCGATCACCTCCTGGCGGGCCAGGAGCTCGGGGTTGCCGCCCAAGATGATGTCCACGCCGCGCCCGGCCATGTTGGTGGCCACCGTGACCGCTCCCAGCCGCCCGGCCTGGGCCACCACCTCGGCTTCCCGGAAGTGCTGCTTGGCGTTGAGGACCTCGTGCTTGATCCCTCGCTGGGACAAAAGACGGGAGAGGAGCTCTGACTTGGCCACCGAGGCGGTGCCGACCAGCACCGGCTGGCCCCGCTGGTGCCGCTCGGCGATGTCCTCGACCACGGCCGCGAACTTGGCCGCCTCGGTCTTGAAGACCAAGTCGGGTTCGTCCCGGCGGATGAGCGGCAGATTGGTGGGGATGGGCACGACCGGGAGCGAGTAGGTGCTGGCGAACTCGCTGGCCTCGGTCTCGGCGGTGCCGGTCATGCCGGCCAGCTTCTCGTAGAGGCGGAAGTAGTTCTGCAGGGTGACCGTGGCCCAGGTGTGGTTCTCCTCTTTGATCCGCACCCGCTCCTTGGCCTCGATCGCCTGGTGGAGGCCCTCGGACCAGCGCCGGCCCTCCAGGGTGCGACCGGTGAACTCGTCGATGATCTTCACCTCGCCCTGGTCGACCAGGTAGTCCTTGTCCCGGTGGTAGAGCTCTTTGGCTCGGAGGGCCTGGATCAACTGGTGGACGTAGTTGACCGAGACCGCGTCGTAGAGGTTGGACACCCCGATCTGCTTCTCGACCTTCTCGATCCCCCGCTCGAGGGGGACGACGATCTTCTTCTCCTCGTCGACCTCGTAGTCCTCGTCCCGGATCAGGTTCCGGGCGATCGCGGCGAACTGGTAGTAGAGGCGGGCAGCCTCGTCAGCCGGCCCGGAGATGATGAGCGGGGTGCGGGCCTCGTCGATCAGGATCGAGTCAACCTCGTCGATGATCGCGTACACATGGCCCCGCTGGACCATGGCGTCGATCGAGCGGGCCATGTTGTCCCGGAGGTAGTCGAAGCCGAACTCGGTGTTGGTGCCGTAGGTGATGTCGGCGGCGTAGGCCTCCCGCTTGGCGGCCGGGCTGTCGATGTCGGGGCCCACCCGGCCCACGCTCAGCCCCAGCCACCGGTGGAGCCGGCCCATCCAGGCGGCGTCCCGGGTGGCCAGGTAGTCGTTCACGGTGACCACGTGAACGCCCCGGCCCTCCAGGGCGTTCAGGTACACCGGCAGGGTGGAGACCAGGGTCTTGCCCTCGCCGGTCTTCATCTCGGCAATCCAGCCGAAGTGCAGGGCCATGCCCCCCATCAGCTGGACGTCGAAGTGGCGCTGCCCGAGGACGCGCCAGGCCGCTTCCCGCACGACCGCGAACGCCTCGATGAGCAGGTCGTCGAGGGTCTCGCCGCGCCCCAGGCGCTCTTTGAACTCGACCGTCTTGTGCCGGAGCGCCTCGTCGTCGAGGGCTTCCATCTCCTCTTCGAGCGCGTTGATCATGGGGACCAGCTCGGCCAGGCGGCGAACTTTCTTCCCCTCGCCGGCGCGGAGGACCTTGGTCAGGACGCTCATGGGACCCCTCGATCGTACCTGGGGGCCCTGGCGGTGGCGTTCCGGGCGACCGCGGCCGGCCGGGTGCGGCTGACCTGGTCTTTGCCCCCACACTCGCCTGCTGCAGGGCTGGCGGGCCCGGGACCGGCGGCACCAGGCCCTTCGGTCCGCTTGGTGGCTCGCGTCACCCCGTCTCCGTCAGCGCCCGACCGTCGGACGCTGCGGGCAGGTCTTACCCCTAAATCGCACCATGCTCAGCGACCAAGCGTCGCCTTACGTGGGTCGTTTCGCCTGCGACTGGCCTCGACTTGCAACCACAGACCCGCACCCGACCACCTCGGATCCTACGCGCCCGGCGGGCGCCCCGGGTTGGCCCGCCGCAGGAAGGTGGTGGCCCAGGTCACGCCCAGCCGGGCCGCCAGGCCCAGGGCCACGGCCGGCAGCAGGAGCCGACGGGGCCCGCTCAGGGTGGTGGCGGCGAAGCGCAACGCCGAGCGGTGGTGGGCCAGGGCCATGGCGTAGGGGTGGGCCCGGCGGGAGATCCCCTCGTGGTGGGTGACTTCGGCTGCCGGGCAGAACCCGATCAGCCACCCGGCCTGCCGGAGCCGCCAGCACAGGTCCATGTCCTCGGCGAACATGAAGTACCGCTCGTCGAAACCACCCACCTCCTCCAGGGCTCGCCGGCGGGCGAGGAAGCACGCGCCCGACACCCAGTCGACCTCGCCGGTCCGCTCCCCAGGACCGGGGGTCCGGTACCGGCGGGTGAACGGATTGGCCGGGAAGGCCGACCCCAGCAGGGCGTGGCCGGCCGCCACCAGCGGCGTGGGGAACAGCCGGGCCGACGGATAGGCGGCGCCCTCGGGGGTGAGGATCCGGGGACCGACCACCGCCCAGTCGGGGTGCTCGGCCAGCGCCTGGGCCAGGCTGCCCACCGCGCCGGCATGGACGACCAGGTCGGGATTGCAGACCAGGACGTACTCGGTCTCACCAAGCGCGGCCAGGCCCCGGTTGGCCCCGGCCCCGTAGCCGAGGTTCCGCCCAGTGGAGAGCAGCGGGGTGTGCTCGAGGCCAGCTGCCGCCAGGGCGGCCCGGGCCGCAGCCGGGTCGCCGTTCTCCACCACCACCACCTCGGCCAGGCCCTCGGCGGCCAGCGAGCGCACGCACTCGGCCAGGTAGGCGCCGGTGTCGTAGTCGACCACCACCGCCGCGCACGAGTGCCCGGGCGCGCTCATCGAGGGGCGAGCCGGGCCAGGAGCCGGACCAGGGCGTCCCGCCAGTCGGGCAGGGGGCGGTAGCCGGCGGCGGCGAACGCCGAGTTGTCCAGGACCGAGTAGGCCGGACGAGGGGCCGGGCGGGGCGGGTCGAGCTCGGCGGTGGTGATCGGCCGCACCCGGTCCGGGTCCCCCCCGGCCACGGCCAGGACCTCCCGGGCCAGCTCGTAGCGGCTGGCCTGGCCGGCGTTGGTCACATGGAAGCACCCCGACCGGCGATCCCGGGCCAGCTCGACGATCGCCCGGGCCAGGTCGGCGGTGTAGGTGGGCGACGCCCGCTGGTCCACGACCACCGGGAGCGACCCGGTGTCGTGAGCCCGGCGCAGGATCGCCGGCACGAACCCGCTCGGGCCGATCCCCGACAGCCACGAGGTCCGCACGATGGTCGCCTCGGGCGGGCAGGCCCGCTCCCCGGCCAGCTTGGTCTGCCCGTACACCGAGATCGGGTTGGGTGGGTCGGCCTCGGTGTAGGGGCGGGTGGCCCGGCCGTCGAAGACGTAGTCGGTGGAGACGCAGACCAGGTGGGCGCCGGTGGCGGCGGCGGCCCGGGCCACGTTGGCGGTCCCCACGGCGTTCACCGCCCGGGCCAGCTCCGGCTCACGCTGGCAGCGGTCCACGTCGGTGAGGGCGGCGCAGTGAATGACCACATGGGGTCGGGTCTGCTCGAGGACCGCCGTCACCGCCTGGGCGTCGTCGACCGGCAGCTGGCGGTGGTCGGCCGCCACCACCGCGCCCTGCTCCTCGAGCCGCCAGCGGGCGACCACCTCGACGCCGAGCTGGCCGGCGGCCCCGGTCACCAGCGCCCGCAGCCCGCCCTGGTCGCCGGGCCGGCTCACCGGCCCCCGGCGCCCCCGCCGCCCCAGCCGTGCTCGTCCACCACCGCCCCCACCAGCGGCTCCCACCACTGGCGGTGGTCCCGGTACCAGGCGACGGTGTCCGCCACTCCCTCGGCCAGGCCAACTTGTGGCGCCCACCCCAGCTCAGAGCGGAGCTTGCTCGAGTCGAGCAGGTACCGGGCGTCGTGGCCGGGGCGGTCGGGAACGATCTGCTTGAGCGACGGCGGCTTGCCGGCAGCCGCCAGCACCAGGTCGGCGATCTCTTCGATGGTCGCCTCGACCCCGCTGCCCACCAGGTAGGTCTCGCCGAGGCGGCCGCGGAGCAGGACCGCCTCGATGGCCCGGCAGTGGTCGAGGACGTGCAGCCACTCCCGGCGGTGGCCGAGCGACGCGTAGAGCGGGAGCGGGCGGTCGTCGAGGGCCCGGGTCGCGCACATCGCGACCAGCTTCTCGGGGAACTGGTAGGGGCCGTAGTTGTTGGCGCAGTTGGTGATGGTGACCGGCAGCCCGAAGGTCTCCCGGTAGGCCCGAACCGCGTGGTCGGCCCCGGCCTTTGACGCGCTGTAGGGGGTGCGGGGACGGTACGGGCTCGACTCGGTGAACGGCTCGGGGTCGTCGAGGGCCAGCTCGCCGTAGACCTCGCAGGTCGAGACGTGATGGAAGCGGGACACGCCGTGCTGACGAGCCGCTTCCAGCATGGTCTGGGTCCCGAGCACGTTCGTCCGGAAGAACACTGCCGGGTCGAGGGCGGCCCGGCTGTTGTGCGACTCGGCCGCCAGGTGGACCACCACCTCGATGCGGTGCTCGGCCAGCGCCGCTCGGGCCCGGTCGAGGTCGGTGACGTCGGCGTGGACGAAACCGATCTCGCCCTCCACGTCGGCCAGGCTGGCCCGGTTGCCGGCGTAGGTGAGGGCGTCGTAGACGACCACCCGGTCCTCGGGGTGCTCGCGGACCCAGTGGCGCACGAAGTTCGACCCGATGAACCCCGCCCCCCCGGTCACCAGGAGCCGCATAGGCCGGCCAGCCTACCGGCGCCCTCCGGCGATCCCTGGCGGCGCATCAGCGCAGGTGCACCACGTCGCCGGCCGCGATGGACTGGCGGGTGCCGCCGGTCTCGACGATGAGCTCGCCCCGTCGATCGAGGCCCACTGCCGTGCCCACCAGCAGACCGCCCGAGGTCTCCACCCTGACCCGGCGGCCGATGGTCACCGTGCAGGCGGCCAGCTCCTCGACCAGCGACGCCCGGCCGCTCGCCCGATCCAAGGAGGGGCGACGCTGCTCGACCGAGCTCAGCATCGCTTCGAGCAGCTCCCGCCGGTCCACCGGCCGGCCGCACACCACCTCGAGGCAGGTGGCGTGGAGCTCCGGGGCGTCGCTCGGGGACCTCGGCCACGACACGTTGATCCCGATCCCGACCACCACCACCGGCTGGCCGCTGGTGGCACCCCGGGTCTCGGCCAAGATGCCGGCCAGCTTGCGGTCGTCGTGGACTAGGTCGTTGGGCCACTTGACCCCCAGCGCGACGCCGGCCACGCCCAGGGCGGCGTCCCGGGCGGCCAATGCGACCAGTGCCGAGACGCTGAACAGCTCGCTCGCCGCCAGCCGGGGCCGGAACAGGATGGAGGTCAGCAGGCCCGAGCCAGGCGGGGAGTCCCACCGCCGGCCTCGCCGGCCCCGCCCCTCGCCCTGGCTGTCCGCCACCGCCACCGTGCCCTCCTCGGCGCCCTGGGCGGCCCTGTCCAGGAGCCAGGTGTTGGTGGAGCCCAGCTCCTCGAACCACGAGATGTCGGTGAACCTGCGTCGGGGAGCTGAAGCGGTCATGGCGGGCGGGCCCCCGGGCGGCACCCGACCCGTAGCGACGTGGCGACCACCGGTGGCGGCGTGCCAGTGTATGGCCCGAAACGGTCAGGTCGTGGCGGCGTGCCCTGTTCAGCCGTCGGCAGGCGACCAAGAGGGACGAGGGTGCTGGACAAGGTACTGATCGCCAACCGAGGCGAGATCGCGGTGCGAATCATCCGCACCTGCCGTGAGCTGGGCATCGCCACTGTGGCCGTCTACTCGGAGCTGGACCGAGACGCCCTGCACGTCCGCATGGCCGACGAGGCCTATGCCCTCGGCGGCCAGAGCGCGACCGAGAGCTACCTGAACGTGGAGGCGATCCTGGCTGCCATCGAAGCCAGCGGGGCCGACGCGGTGCACCCGGGATACGGCTTCTTCTCCGAGAACGCCGACTTTGCCCGGGCCATCGTGGCCAAGGGCGTCACCTTCGTGGGGCCGCCGCCCGAGGCCATCGAGACCATGGGCGACAAGATCAGCGCCCGGCTGGCCGCCGAGCGGGCCGGGGTGAGCGGCGTCCCCGGTCGCTCCGAGGCGGTCACCGACCCAGCCGAGATCGTCGCCTTCGGTGACGAGCACGGATGGCCGGTGGCCATCAAGGCGGCGTTCGGCGGCGGGGGCCGGGGGATGAAGGTGGTCGGCTCGCCGGCCGAGGCGGCCGACGCGATGGCCTCGGCCCAGCGGGAGGCCAAGGCGTCCTTCGGGCGGGACGAGATCTACCTCGAGCGCTACCTGACCTGGCCGAGGCATATCGAGATGCAGGTCCTGGCGGACAGCCACGGCAACGTCGTGTGGCTGGGCGAGCGCGACTGCTCCTGCCAGCGCCGCCACCAAAAGCTCATCGAGGAGTGCCCGGCTCCCAACTTCCCCGACGAGGTCCGCAGGGCCATGGGCGAGGCGGCGGTGCGGGTCGCCCGGGCCTGCGACTACACCAACGCCGGCACCGTCGAGTTCCTCTACCAGGACGGGCAGTTCTACTTCTTGGAGATGAACACCCGGCTCCAGGTCGAGCACCCGATCACTGAGCTCGTCACCGGCCTCGACCTGGTGGCCTGGCAGCTCAAGGTGGCGAGCGGTGAGCCGTTGGACTTCACCCAGGACCAGGTCGTGACACGCGGCCACGCCATCGAGGTCCGCCTCAACGCCGAGGACCCGGCAGGGGGGCGGTTCCTGCCCACGCCGGGGACCATCCTGCGCTTCAGCGCCCCGGCCGGCCCCGGGGTTCGGTTCGACGCCGGGTACGAAGCTGGGGACACGGTCAGCCAGCACTACGACAACCTCATGGCGAAGCTGGCGGTGTGGGCCCCCGACCGAGAGTCGGCCCGGCGCCGGATGCTGCGGGCGCTCGAGGAGACCAAGATCGAAGGAGTCGCCAGCACGATCCCGGCCGACGTGGCCATCTTGGGCCACCCCGACTTCGCCGAGGCCCGCCACTCGACCCGCTGGGTCGAAGAGTCCCTCGACCTGAGCACGGTGTCGGCGATGCCTGAGGCCGCCGGCGCCTCGGCCGGGGCCGACGACGGCCGGGTCCTGCGCGAGGTGACGGCGGAGGTGGACGGCCGCCGCTACCAGGTGAAGCTGTGGGTGCCGGCGAGCGGTCCGGTGGCCGACGGCCCGGCTGCGCCACGGCCTCAGGTTTCCCGACCGGTCCCCCGGCGGAACCGGGGCCCGGCGCCCAGCGCCACCGGCACCGGGACGGTCACCGTTCCCATGCAGGGGACCATCGTCCGGGTCCTGGTCTCGGTCGGCGACACGGTCGAGGCAGGCCAGACCATTTGCGTCCTCGAGGCTATGAAGATGGAGAACGCGATCGCGGCCGACAAGGACGGCACCGTCACCGAGCTCCGAGTGACCGAGGGGTCCTCGGTCGGCGGGGGTGACGTGGTCGCGGTCATCGAGTAGGCCGGGCTCGGTGGCGAGCACGGCTGGCGACCTCAAAGCGCGGGCCCGCCAGGCGCTCGAGCGACACCGTGACCGGCTCGTCACACTGAGCCATGCCATCCACGCCCGTCCCGAGCTGGCCTTCGAGGAGCGCTTTGCGGTCGACCAGCTGACCGAGGTCCTGTCGGCATCAGGGATGGCCGTCGAGCGCGGGATCTGCCAGCTGGAGACCGCCTTCTCGGCCCGCTTCGGGGATGGCCCTCTGGTGGTGGCCCTGTGCGCCGAGTACGACGCGCTGCCCGAGGTCGGCCACGCCTGCGGCCACAACATCATCGGCGCGTCCTCGGTCGGGGCCGCGCTGGCGCTGGCCGAGGTGGCCGACGAGCTGGGCGTCACCGTCGACGTGCTCGGCACCCCGGCCGAGGAGGGTGGCGGCGGCAAGGTGCTCATGCTCGAGCGGGGCGCCTTCGACGACGCCCACCTAGCCATGATGGTCCACCCCTGGCCGAACGACCGGCTGAGCGCGGCCTGCCTCGCGGTCAGCCACTTCGCGGTGGAGTTCATCGGCAAGGAGGCCCACGCCTCGGCTGCCCCTCACGAGGGGATCAATGCGGCCGACGCCATGGTCGTCGCCCAGGTGGCCCTCGGCCTCCTCCGCCAGCAGCTCCCCCCCGGCGACCAGGTCCACGGGTTCGTGACCGAAGGCGGCCAGGCGGCCAACATCATCCCGGCCCGGGTGCGAGGCCGCTTCATGTGCCGAGCGCCAGTGGTCCGTGACCTAGAACGCCTGGAGCCTCGGGTGCGTCGGTGTTTCGAGGCGGGCGCCCTGGCCACCGGGGCCCGGGTGTCGTTCGAAACCCTGTCGCCGGTCTACAGCCACATGGAGCCCGACTGGGACCTCCTCGCCGCCTACCGAGCCAACGCCGAAGCCCTGGGGCGGCGCTTCGACGACGACGACCGAGGCGTGGCCCTCCCCACCCTGTCGACCGACATGGCGAACGTGTCGCTCCAGGTGCCAACCATCCATCCGCTCATCGGGATCGAGGCCGGCGGCGCGGTGAACCATCAGCCCGAGTTCGCCTCGGCCTGCACGACTCCGTCGGCCGACGGCGCCCTGCTCGACGGGGCACTTGCCCTCGCCTGGACCGCGATCGATGCCGCCACCGACCCGCACCTGCGGTCCCGGCTGCTCGAACGCTCCGGCCGCCGTCCTCAGTGAGGTTGGTAGACGCCGAACTCGGCCCGCAGCACATCGGACACCTCACCCAAGGTGGCCATGTTGCGCAGGGCCTCTTTCATGGGGACGAGCAGGTTCTCGGTCCCGGCCGCGGCCTTGGCCACCTTTCCCAGGGCCTCGTCGACGGCCGCCTGGTTCCGCTCGGCCCGGACTCGCCTGGTCCGCTCGACCTGCGCCCGCTGGAGCTCGGCGTCGATCGGGAAGACCTCGGTCGGCTCACGGGCCTCCTCGACGAAACGGTTCACGCCCACCACCACCGCTTCGCCGTCATCGACCGCCTTGGCCTGGGCGTAGGCGGCCTGCTCGATCTCGTCCTGCATGAAGCGGGCCTCGATGGCCGCCACCGCGCCGCCCATGGCGTCGATCCGCTCTAGGTACTCCAGCGCGGCCGCCTCCACCTGGTCGGTGAGGGTCTCGACGTAGTAGGAACCTGCCAGCGGATCGACGGTGTCGGTCACCCCGGACTCGTAGGCCAGGATCTGCTGGGTCCGCAGGGCGAGGCGGGCCGCCCGCTCGGTCGGAAGGCCCAGGGCCTCGTCGAAGCCGTTGGTGTGGAGGCTCTGGGTTCCCCCCAGCACGGCGCCCAGGGCCTGGACCGCCACCCGCACGATGTTGTTCTCCGGCTGCTGGGCGGTCAGGGTGGAACCCCCAGTCTGGGCATGGAACCGGAGCATCTTGGAGCGCGGGTCGGTGGCCCCGAAGCGCTCGGTCATGATCCGGGCCCACATCCGGCGGGCTGCCCGGAACTTGGCCACCTCTTCGAACAGGTTGTTGTGGGCGTTCCAGAAGAACGACAGCCGTGGTGCGAAGTCGTCGACCGCCAGGCCGGCCGCGATCGCCGCCTCGACGTAGGCGATCCCGTTGGCCAGCGTGAAGGCCAGCTCCTGGACGGCAGTCGATCCCGCTTCGCGGATGTGGTAGCCCGAGATCGAGATCGTGTTCCAGTTGGGCAGGTTGGCCGCGCAGTAGTTGAAGGTGTCGGTGATCAGCCGCATCGAGGGACGGGGCGGGTAGATGTACGTCCCTCGGGCCACGTACTCCTTCAAGATGTCATTCTGGATCGTGCCACCCAGCTTCTCGCCGGGAACCCCCTGCTCCTCGGCGACCAGCTCGTAGAGGAGCAGCAGGATGGCCGCGGTCGAGTTGATGGTCATCGAGGTGGTGACCTTGTCCAAGGGGAGGTCGGCCAGCAGGAGCCGCATGTCGGCCAGCGAGTCGATCGCCACCCCCACCTTGCCAACCTCGCCCTCGGCGCGGGGATGGTCGGAGTCGTAGCCCATCTGGGTCGGCAGGTCGAAGGCGCACGACAGCCCGGTCTGGCCGGCCTCCAGCAGGAACTTGAACCGCTGGTTGGTCGCCTCGGCGGTCCCGAACCCGGCGTACTGGCGCATGGTCCACAGCCGGCCCCGGTACATGTCGGGGCGGATCCCACGCGTGAAGGGCTCGCGGCCCGGCTCCCCCAGGGCGACCTCAGGGTCCCAGCCCCGCAGGTCGGCCGGCCCGTACACCGGGCGGACCTCGATGCCCGAGCTGGTCCGCCGCCCGTCGTCTCGGCGTGCTTCGGTCACGGGCTCAGGTTATGCCCGGACGCCGGTTGGAGCCTCCTTGGGGTGTGGCATGCACAGCTCGTCGTACTCGGCGATCACGATCTCGCCGGCGTCGGGCCCGCAGGCCGGGCAGTTCGGGTCCCGACGGACCTTGAACACCCGGAATGTCTCCTCCAGCGCATCGAACGCCAAGAGGCGTCCGGACAGGCTGTCCCCCAGACCCAGCAGCAGCTTGATCGCCTCGAGCGCCTGGATGGAGCCGACGATGCCGCACAGGACGCCGAACACGCCGGCTTCGGCGCACGACGGGGCCAGCTCGGCCGGCGGCGGCTCGGGGATCAGGCATCGGTAGCAGGGGCCGTTGTAGGGGTCGAACACCGTCACCTGGCCCTCGAAACGGAAGATCGACCCGTGCACCACCGGGATCCTCTTGAGCAGCGAGGCGTCGTTGACCAGGTACCGGGTGGGAAAGTTGTCGGTCCCGTCGACGATGACGTCGTAGCCGTCAATGATGTCCAAGATGTTGTCGGCCCCGAGCCGGACGTCATAGGTGGACACATTGACGTCCGGGTTGAGCAGGGTCATGGTCTTCTTGGCCGAGTCAACCTTGCGTTCGCCGATCCGGTCGGTGTTGTGCAGGACCTGACGCTGCAGGTTGGACGCGTCGACCACGTCCATGTCGATGACTCCGATGGTGCCCACGCCCGCTGCCGCCAGGTAGAGGGCCGCCGGGGACCCCAGACCGCCAGCCCCGAGAAGCAGGACCTTGGAGTCGAGCAACTTCTGCTGGCCAGCCTCACCGACCTCGGGGAGCAGCAGGTGGCGCTGGTAGCGGTTCCGCTGTTCGTGGGTCAAGGTCCGCGGGGTCACCCACGGGTGGCCGCCGTCCTTCCAGCGGTTGAACCCGCCGATCAACGAGGAGACGTTGGTGTAGCCCAGCTGGGCCATGGTCTGGGCGGCGAAAGCGGAGCGCACGCCGCCAGCGCAGTAGACGATGATCGGGGCGTCTTTGTCGGGAAGCTTGCCCTCGACCTGGAACTCCAGGTTCCCGCGAGGCAGGTGGACCGCGCCGGCGATCGCGCCCTGCTCGTACTCGTCCGGCTCTCGGACGTCGAGGAAGATCGCGCTGTCGACCCGGCGGGCGGCCTCCTCCGGCTCGATCTCGGTGATGGCGGCCTTGGCGGCATTCAGCAGGTCTCGCGGACTGGGCATCGGACCCCCAAGCTCGGACGGACGGATTGCGATAAAACCCTACCAGTCCGATCATGATTCCCGACCGGAGCGAGCCGGCCGGGCCGGAGGAGGGCCGGTGGAGCTCAGCCAGGCGATCCGGAGCCGGCGGATGGTTCGCAGTTTCGCCGCCGAGCCCCTCGAGCCCGGCCTGGTCGAGCGGCTGATCGCCGACGCCCTGCGGGCCCCCAGTGCCGGCAACACCCGAGGGGTGGCCTGGCTGGTGCTCCAAGGGGACCAGACCACCCTCTACTGGGAGCACGCGACCAGCCCGGACTGGCGGCGCCGGTCACCCCGCTTCCCCGGCCTGTCGCGGGCCCCGGTGGTCGCGCTGGCGCTGTGCTCGCCCGACGCCTACGTCACCCGCTACGGCGAGCCCGACAAGCTCGGGTCGGGACTGGGCCCGCCTGACCTGGGCGAGGGGGGCGAAGCGGCATGGCCCGTCCCCTACTGGTTCGGCGATGCCGCCTTCTCCACCATGCTGCTCCTCCTTGGCGCCCAAGATGCCGGGCTGGGCGCGGCGTTCCTCGGCAACTTCCGCCAAGAGACCGAGGTACTCAGCGTCCTCGGGGTGCCCCCGGGGTGGCGGTTGTTCGGGACGGTGCTGCTCGGGAAACCAGACGGTGGCGACACCCGGTCGCGATCGCTGGACCGCCGACCCGGCCCGGGGGCCGGACGCCTCCACCGGGGTCGGTGGTGACCCGGTGTCCGACTAGGGCCCGAAGGCCCCGAACATCCCTGTCGCCCGCAGCCGTTCCCAGAACTCCACGTCGTACGCGTGCTCGGGATCGGCTCTCACTTGGGCGTCGATCCACTCGGCATCCTCGCCGACGAGGATGCGCCAGCGGTTCTCCCGAACCCCGTTCAAGATGATCGTGGCCGCCTGCGCGGCACTGGTTGGCGCGTTGTCCCGGAAGGCCTCGCCCATCTGCTGGACCCCCTTGCGAAGGTCCTCGTCGGAGATCGAGTCTGCCTGGACACCTCGGCCGCGCAGCTGGCGCCGGAGCCGCCGCAGGTCCTCCTCCTCGAGAGAGTCGGCGTCACGGCCGAAGACCCGGGCCGAGTTGAGCACAATGGAGGTCCCGATGTGGCCGGGCAGGACCACCGAGACCCGCAGGTGAGGAGCGTTGACCCGGAAGTCGGCGATGAGCGCTTCGGAGAACCCGCGCACCGCGAACTTCGCCGCGCTGTAGGCGCTGTGCGGCGTCCTCGGCCCGATCGAGGCCCAGATCCCATTGATGCTGGAGGTGTTGACCAGGTGACCCTCGTCAGCAGCCATGAGCATCGGGAGGAAGACTCTGGTGCAGTGGTACACCCCGCCCCAGTCCACCGCGAAGGTCCGCTCCCAGTCGGCCCGGTCGTCGGCGATCATGCTGCCGCCGCCGCCGATCCCAGCGTTATTGAACAGCAGGTTGATGTGCTCGGTCTGGTGATCCTGCGCGACGGCATCCCGAAACGACCGAACCTGGTCCTCGATCGAGACATCGGCGACGAAGGTCGTCACCCTGGTCCCTTCGGGCGCCCCGGCGAGGGCTGTCTGGCGGGTCTCTTCCAACGGCTCTTCGAAGACGTCGCACGACGCGACGTGGCAGCCCTCCTTGGCCAGCTGGCGGACCAGCTCCCGGCCCATCCCGGTCCCGCCACCGGTCACGACGGCAATGCGCCCTTCGAAGCGTTCCATGGTCCCTCCGTTCTGCACTGCGGACGCCCGGCGCCGCTCGCTTGGCCAGACCTGTCCGGACCGCCGCCGAGCACGGTACTCGGCTGGGCGGGTTCCGGTCATGCCGGCCGACGGCTGGGGGCCAAGACGGGCGCGTCGGATCTAACCCGGTCGGGATCGGCGCCCGTGCGATGCAAGGTGTTGGAACGCCACAGCGTGCGACAGCACGGGCCTGGCGTCCCAGCAGTGACCAGAGCGTCCGCTGACGGCGCCCTCCGATGCCGTTGGGTGAGGCCGGCCCGTCACGCCACCGCCGCGGGCGGCAGCCCGGGACCCGCCGCTGGAGAACTGATGGTCGTCGCAAGGTGCCCGGCAAGCACGACTCGGAAGCATGGGGCGTGCCCCTGAACCAGCACGCGCCTGGACCTCTTGCGTTCGTACGGCCAGCACGGGTGATCGGGATCGAGCCCTGGGACGACCCGATCCTCTGCCCGCCGCTCGCGAGCTTCGATCCCCGTTCGCGCTACGTCGAACGGTTCTGGCTGCCGGTGCTTGGCCCGACCGCGACGTGGCTCCTGCGTCGCTTGGCCGATCTTCTGGAGGACAACCCAGCCGGGGCCCAACTGGACCTGCAAGACGCCGCCCGGCGCCTGGGGCTCGAGTGGAGCGATGCCGTTCGCTCTCCGATGTGGCGCAGCGTGGTCCGTTGCCGCCACTTCGGCCTCGCTCGGTGGCGTTCGCCGGAGCTGCTGGCGGTACGCTCCCGGGTCCCGCTGGTATGGCGCCGCCAGCTGCTCCGGCTCCCGCCGGCGTTGCAGGCCGAGCACCGAGACTGGGTGGCGGCGTTGGCCTGCTCGGACCCCACGGCTCGACGACGTCGTCAGGCGAGGCTGGTCGCGACCGACCTGCGTGAGCTCGGTGTGGACCAGGCCGCCATCGAGCGGCACCTGCTCCGACGGGGGGTACACCCGGCGATCGCCTACGACACCGCGCGCTGGGCGTGGTCCGAGCCCGATGTCGCGGGTGAAACGCTCGAGCGCACGGACGCGCCGGTGTGACCCCTACCCCAGCTCCTGGAGGAACCCGACCAGCGTCCGTACGCCGAAGCCGGTCCCGCCCCGGGTGAGGTACCCGGTCGGGTCCTGGGCTCGGGCCGGGCCGGCGATGTCGAGATGCGCCCACGGCACGTCGCCGACGAACCGGGCCAGGATCATTGCTGCGATCACCGCCCCGGCCTCACCAGCGCGCCCCACGTTCTTCATGTCGGCCAGGTCCGAGTCGACGTGGGTGGCGTACTCCTCGGGCATGGGCATCGGCCACAGGGCCTCGCCGGCCTCGGTGCCGGCCTTGCGGAGCTTCTCGACCAGCTGGTCGTCGTTGCCGAACAGGGCGCCGACCGAGCGACCGAGCGCCACCACCTGGGCTCCGGTCAGCGTGGCCACGTCCACGATGGCGTCAGGGCCCTGCTCGACCGCCAGCGACAAGCCGTCGGCAAGGACCAGTCGCCCTTCGGCGTCGGTGTTGAGCACTTCGATGGTCTTGCCGTTGCGAGCCCGCAGGACGTCACCGGGCTTGAGCGCGCCGGGGCCGGGCATGTTCTCGGTGACCATCGCGAACGCGCTCACCCGCACGCCGATCGAGAGTTCGGCACAGGCCCCCAGAGCGGCCATGACCACCGCGGCACCGGTCATGTCCGTCTTCATCGTCGTCATTCCCTCGGCCGTCTTGAGGGACAGGCCCCCGGAGTCAAACGTGATGCCCTTGCCGACCAGCACGACGTGCGGACCCTGGGTCGGGCCCGGGGGCTCGTAGCGGGCCCAGACCACCCGGGGCGGTTGGCTTGATCCGCGGGCCACCCCGAGGAGACCCCCCAGGCGCTCGGCCTCGATCCGCTCGGCATCCCACACCTCCACGGTCGTCCCCGGCCGCCCGCGGAGGTGCTCGACGACCCGCTCGGCGAACACGCTCGGATTGAGGTCGCTCGGTGGGGTGTTCACCAGGTCCCGCGCAAAGCTGGTCGCGTTCGCCCGGACGATCCCGACCCCGGTGCCCTGGCGCACTGCCTCAGCCGTGCTCGGCTCGGCGGCCACCAGGACCAGGCGCTCGAGCGGGGCCGGCGGAGGGCTGGAGCGGTAGGGGTGGAAGCGGTAGGCGGCCAGGATGGCCCCCTCGGCCACGGCAGCCGCCGGGGCGTCGGGCGGAACCAGCAGCGTCGCCTCGTCGGCCCGCCCGGCGGCGTGCACGAAGGCAGCGGCGGCCCGGCGGTAGCGGTCGGGCTCCATGCCCGCCTCGGCACCGAGGCCCACGGCCAGCACTGGCCGCTGCGACTGCCCGGGGACCTTCAGCACCTGCCCCGGTTTTGCCTCGAAGCCCTCCCGGGAGCACTCGGCTGGGTCGAGCTGCTGGGGCACACCGAGCTCGGCGGCAGCCGAGCCACCGAGCAGGAGAGGACGGCCCTCGCCGTCGGTCGCCAGCGCCAGCACGCCGACCGGGCCCGACGCCGGCGCCTGGGCCGCCTCGACCACCTCGACCTGGAGCGTCATCGGTCGCGACTGGGGGCGCGGGCCGCCGGATGCTGGTCGCCCTCCTGCCAGCGGGCCATGGTCCACAGCAGGTCGGAAAGCCGGTTGAGGTAGGTGGTCACCAGCGACCCAGCGACCGGCAATCCGACCGCCGCCCGCTCGGCCCGCCGAACGGCGGTCCGGGCCAGGTCCAGGGCAGCCGAGGGGCGGTTGGACCCGGGGATGATGAACTCGGTCGGCATCGCGGTCCGGGCCGAGAGCTCGTCGATCCGGCGCTCGAGCTCCTCGACCATGGCCTGGGTCACCAACGAGGTCCCCGGGACCAGCTTGTGGCGGTTCTCCTCGGCGGTCGCGACCTCGGCCATGAGCACGTACAGGTCGCGCTCCAACGCCACCAGCAGCTCATCCAGTTCCGATCCGGGCTCGGCCTCGGCCCTGGCGAGTCCGAGCGTCGCCTGCGCCTCGTCGACCGCCCCGTTGATCTCGATCCGAGCCGAGGTCTTGGCGACGCGGCCGCCGAACAAAAGCCCCGTCGTGCCGTCGTCCCCCCGGCGTGTGTAGATGGGCACCAGCGCTGATGCTATCGAGGGGCCACTAGCCTGGGATCTTCATGACGGAGCCCAGCCCGCTGCTCGGACGCCTCGATCCGGCCCGCTCGAGCTATCTGCAGGCGCTACGCGAGCGGGTGGTGGTCTTCGACGGTGCCGCCGGGACCAGCTTCCAGGCCCTCGGCCTGGGCGCCGACGCATTCGGCGGCCACCAGCTCGAGGGGTGCTACGAGATCCTCAACCTCTCGGCCCCCTCCCTGGTCGAGCAGCTCCACCGCTCCTTCCTCGACGTCGGGGTGGATGCGATCGAGACCAACACCTTCGGCGCCTTCTCCGTCGTCCTGGCCGAGTACGGCGTCGCCGAGCGGGCAACCGAGATCAACCGCGCCGCCGCCGAGCTGGCCCGCAGGGTCGCCGACGAGTACCGGGCCCCGGACCGGCCAATCTGGGTTGCCGGGAGCATGGGCCCGGGGACCAAGTTCGCCACCCTGGGGCAGATCTCCTACGCCGAGCTCCGCGATGCCTACGAAGAGCAGGCCCGGGGGCTGCTGGCGGGCGGAGTGGACCTGCTCCTGGTCGAGACGGTCTACGACCTGCTCGGCGCCAAGGCAGCGATCAACGGGGCCCGGGCGGCCATGGCCTCCCTGGGCCTCCAGGTCCCGATCCAGGTCCAGGTGACCATCGAACTGACCGGCCGGATGCTCCCTGGCACCGAGATCGCCGCCGCCCTGACCACCCTCGAGGCGATGCAGGTCGACGTGGTCGGGCTCAACTGCGCCACCGGACCGGCCGAGATGGGCGAGGCGCTGCGGCACCTGTCGGCGAACGCGACCGTCCCGATCGCCTGTCAGCCCAATGCCGGGCTGCCGAGCGTGGTCGATGGCGCGATGCACTACGACCTCCAGCCGGACCAGCTGGCCGAGCACCACTACCGCTTCATCACCGAGCTCGGCGTGAGCGCGGTAGGCGGGTGCTGCGGAACCACGCCAGCCCATCTGGCCGCGGTGGTGGAGCGCTGCGCCAAGGCGACACCGGCCCCCCGCCGGCCTGATCCTGAGCCGGCGGCCGCCTCCATCTACTCGGCCACCCCGTTTCGCCAGGAGACCTCCTTCCTCGTCGTTGGCGAACGGGCGAACGCGAACGGGTCCCGCCAATTCCGGGAGGCCATGCTTTCGGGCGACTGGGACACCTGCGTCGCCATCGCCCGCGACCAGGTGAAGGAGGGCTCCCACCTCATCGACGTGTGCGTCGACTACACCGGGGCCGACGGAGTGGCTGACATGGAGGCCCTCGCCAGCCGGCTGGCCACCCAATCCAGCGTGCCGATCATGGTCGACACCACCGAAGGCGCGGTGGCCGAGACCGCGCTGCGATGGCTCGGCGGCCGGCCGGTGCTCAACTCGGTCAACCTGGAGGACGGGGACGGGCCCGGCACCCGGCTGGACACCTTCCTGCGCCTCGCCCGCACCTATGGCGCCGCAGTCGTGTGCACCTGCATCGACGCCGAGGGCCAGGCTCGGACCGCGGCGTGGAAACTGCGGGCAGCCAAGCAGATCGCGGCCATCGCGACCGAGCGTTACGGGCTCGCGCCCGAGGACCTGTTCTTCGACCCTCTCGCGCTCCCGTTGTCCACTGGGATGGAGGAGAGCCGGCGGGACGGCATCGAGACGATCGAAGGGATCCGGCAGATCAAGGCCGAGCTCCCCCGCTGCTCGACCATCATCGGGTTGTCCAACGTCTCCTTCGGGCTCAACCCCGCCGCTCGCCAGGTCCTCAACTCGGTGTTCCTGCACGAGTGCGTCGAGGCCGGACTCGACGCCGCCATCGTGCACGCGTCGAAGATCCTTCCGCTGGCCCGGATCGACGAGCGAGCTCGGGAGGTGTGCCTGGACCTCATCTACGACCGCCGCCGCCCCGGGTACGACCCCCTCCAGGAGCTCCTGTCGATGTTCGAGGGTGCCTCGGTCGCCGCCGGGCCGCCCGACGAGCACCGGGACTGGCCGGTGGAGCGGCGGCTCGAGCAGCGGATCGTCGATGGGAACCGCAACGGCCTGGAAGCCGACCTGGACGAGGCGCTCGAACGGGGGTTCACGGCGCTCGAGATCATCAACGACTTCCTCTTGGCCGGGATGCGCACGGTCGGGGACCTCTTCGCTTCGGGCGAGATGCAGCTGCCGTTCGTCCTGTCCTCGGCCGAGACCATGAAGGCCGCCGTGGCCTACCTCGAGCCACACATGGAGAAGACCGACCAGGGCGGAAAGGGCACCATCGTTCTCGCCACCGTGAAGGGCGACGTGCACGACATCGGCAAGAACCTGGTCGACATCATCCTCACCAACAACGGGTACGACGTGATCAACCTCGGGATCAAGGTCGGCATCGGCGAGATGATCGCGGCCGCCGAAGAGCGCGGTGCTGACGCCATCGGCATGAGCGGGCTTCTGGTCAAGTCCACGCTCGTCATGCGGGAGAACCTCGAGGAGCTCAACCGGCGCAACCTGTCCCACATCCCGATCCTCCTCGGCGGTGCCGCGCTCACCCGCACCTACGTCGAGCGCGACCTGCGCACCGTCTACAACGGTCGTGTCTTCTACGGACGCGACGCCTTCGAAGGCCTGCGCACGATGGACCGGCTGATGGAGATCAAGGCCGGCACTGACGACCCCGACTTCGGGCGAGTGGTCTCCGAGCGGCGAGTCCCGGCCCGCTCCGGGCTCACCGCAAAGCCCAAGCCGCTGGACGCGCCAGCGCGCTCGCCTGCGGTGGCCACCGACAACCCGACCTTCCCCCCACCGTTCATCGGCACCCGAGTAGCGAAGGGGATCCCAATTGACGAGATCGCCGAGTACCTCAACCTGACCTCGCTCTTCCGGAACCAGTGGGGGTTCCGCCCAGACAAGTCCCGCAATGAGACCGACGCCGAGTTCAAGGAGCGGGTTTCGGCCGTGCTCCGGGATCAGCTGGCTCGGGCCAAGCAGGCCGGGCTGCTCGTTCCTCAGGTGATCTGGGGGCACTTCCCGGCCAACGCCGACGGGGACGATCTGGTGATCTTCTCCGACGAGCGGCGGGACGAGGAGCTCACCCGGTTCCACTTCCCCCGCCAGACCAAGGAGCCGTGGCTGTGCATCGCCGACTTCTTCCGTCCGATCGCCTCGGGGGAGCCCGACTGGGCCAGCTTCCAGCTGGTCACCATGGGCCGAGCGGTCTCGGAAGAGACGGCCCGACTGTTCAAGGCCAACCGCTACCAGGACTACCTGTTCCTCCACGGCCTGGGGGTGGAGATGACCGAGGCGCTGGCCGAGTACTGGCACCGCCGGATCCGCGAGGAGCTCGGCTTCGCCCACGAGGACGGCCCCACCCTGATCGGGCTGTTCCGCCAGCAGTACCGGGGCGGCCGGTACTCATGGGGGTACCCGGCGTGCCCGGACCTCTCGGACAACGCCAAGGTGGTTGAGCTGCTCGATGGCGGCCGGATCGGGGTGAGCGTGACCGAGAACTTTCAACTCGAGCCCGAACAGACCACCAACGCCATCGTGTGCTCGCACCCCGACGCCAAGTACTTCGTCGTCTAGCGCGTCGTGGCTGGGGCGGTGAGCGCCGGTCGGCTGGAGCGCTGAGACCCACTGAGACCCAGACCTCAGACCTCGACGGTGAGGCGGGCTCCCGCGACCAGCGCGCTCGGGCGAGGCATCGAGGTGACGGCTCGCCGAGGACGTCATCCGACAGAGCCACTGCGGCTCCCCCACGGGGAACCCGTACCAGCTGGCGAGAGCACCGCCGTCGGGTTCTCGCTGATCAAGCGAAACCGAGCGATACCACGAGTCTTCTGCGCATCGGCACGTCCCTCGTCCGGGGACCTAGAACGCGAGCCCCCGGTCCCCTGCTCGGCCGCGGGCGCTGCCTAGGCGGGCACGGCGCGGGCGTCGGCGGTCATCTTCCGCCGGAAGGCACGCTCTTCCTCAGGCGAGAGGTCCTGGTGGGCCTCGTCGATGTCCTCGTCGGTGAACCCGGCCAGCCGTCGGTACTGCCGGGCATCCTCGGCGCTGTCGCCCCGACCGGCCCGGGAGAAGATCTTGTCGACCAACCGCTGGAACTCAAGCGCCCGCTCCCGCCGCTCGGGGTCGTCGGCCGTCAGCCGCCGGAGCCAGTCGGAGCCCATCTTCACGTGGGTGACCTCGTCGGCCAGCATCCAGTCCTCGCAGAAGGTGAGCACCGGGTCCCCAGCCTCGATGCCGAACTTGCGCATGGTCGCAAAGACATCGATGGCCAGACCCTCGATCCCTCGGTTGACCGCGGTCAGGCGGAGTGCCGGGTCGCGGTTGCAGGCGGCCTCGTAGAGGCCACGCCCCTCGCCGAACTCTCCGATCTCGGTGCCCATCCAGTCGGCCAACTTCACCGAGATCTCGACGTGGCGGGACTCGTCCCAGCACTGCCGGGCCATGTCCAGCTTCAGTGCGTAGGGCGCCTGGTCGGCGCCGTCGCCGGTGTCGAAGTCAAAGCAGGTGCGCCCGGCACCCTCCAGGGCCTGGACCTCGCCCATGAAGATCCCGTGCATGAGGCGGCGGGTCCGCTCAGGTGCCTCCTCCGAGGCAGGCGAGAAGCGGCCGGCCCGCTGGTAGTTCCCGTTGCCGAGGACGTCGCTCTCCCTCGGGTCCTGGGCCCGCTCGGAATCCCGGACCCAGCGAAACCTCGAGTCCCGCGCCACCTGATCGACCGGAAGGAACCGCTTCACCGCACAACCCCCTCTCACACCGGCACCCACGGCCGCCCGAGTGCATGGCCGTGCGCCCGTCCCCACCTTACCGCCCCGGTCGGGGCCACAACCGGAGGTCGGGAGCCGGGAGTCGCCCTGGCCAGCGGATATCCCCGATCCGCGGACGCCCCGGGGCTACCGTTCGGGAGTGGGAAGACACCGGGCAACGACCCTGGGGGTAGAGCCGTGACGCTGGCCGCTCTCTCCAGCTCCACCAAGATGATCGAGGTGGTGATTCTGGCGATCGTCATCATCCTGCTGGCGACCGTCCTCGTCCTGTACCGCCGGCAGAGCCGGCCGGCCAAGGGCGGCAGCCACGCGGCCGCTCCGGCTTCGGCCGCCTCCTACTACAGCGACCTGGGGACCATGCAGGTCCCGGCAGGCGGAGGTGCCGGCAGCCAGCCGAATGACCCGTTCGCCGGCTTCGGCGGGCTGGCAACTGCTGGACCGCCGGTTGCCAGCCCGCCGGTTGCCGCCCCGGCCCCGCCCCCACCGCCGGTCCCCCAAGCGCCGCCCCCGGGAACCCCGGCTGGGTGGCTGCCTGATCCGAGCGGTGCGCCGGACACGCTGCGCTATTGGGACGGCACCAGCTGGACCCAGCACGTGGCCACCCGCAGCTGAACTGGGCGGCCCCGGTCTCAGCCTGACCTTCGGGTCGGGGCGGCGGTCGCCTCGGCCGCAGCCCGGGCGTGGTACGAGGAGCGGGTCAGCGGTGACGCCTCCACATGGACCAGCCCCAGGTCCAGCCCGGCCCGGCGCAAGCGCTCGAACTCCTCGGGCGTCCACCACCGGGCCACCGGGAGGTGGGCTCGGCTCGGCCGGAGGTACTGGCCCACCGTGGCGATGCGGACCCCGACCCCGGCGAGGTCGGCCAGCGTGGCCACCACCTCCTCCTCCCGTTCGCCAAGCCCGACCATAAGACCTGACTTGACCACCAGCCCGGCGTCAGCTGCCCGGGCCAGCACGGTCAGGCTCCGGGCGTACCCGGCCGACGGCCGGACCGCCCGCTGCAGCCGGGCCACCGTCTCGATGTTGTGATTGAAGACGTCGGGCCGTGACTCGAGGATCTGCGCCAGCGCCTCCTGGTCGCCTCGACAGTCCGACACCAAGACCTCCACTCGAGTGCCGGGTCGACGCCGCCGGATCGCGTCGACCGTCCGGGCAATCGCGCCGGCACCGCCGTCCGGCAGGTCGTCGCGGGCGACGCAGGTCACCACCGCGTGAGCAAGGCCGAGCCGCTCCACCGCCTCGGCCACCCGCTCGGGCTCGCCGGGGTCGAGGGGCAAGGGACGCCCGGTGTCAACCTTGCAGAACCCGCAGGCCCGGGTGCAGCGGGAGCCGTTCACCATGAAGGTCGCGGTTCCCTCGGCCCAGCACTCGAAGATGTTCGGACACCCAGCTTCCTCGCACACGGTCACCAGCGAGAGGGAGCCGAGGGTCCGAGAGGTGCTTCGGAACTCTTCTCCCATTCGGACCTGGACCCGCAACCACGGAGGCTTGCGGGCCGAGAGGGCAAGGCCCGCCCCCGGATCCACGCCGGCCTGGCGCAGCCGGACGGCGCCGGGTGGCTCTCGGCGACCGAGGGCGAGCGGAGCGGAGGACGCTGGGCGACGAGGGGTCACGGCCTGCTCCTCGATCTCCCCGTCCCCCCACTCGGCGACCGCCCGGGCCACCACTGCGTCGGCCACTTGGTCGAACGATACGTCCACTCCGGCTCGAGCAAGGGAGGTGACCGGCAGATCGCGGATCCCACACGGCACGATCTGCTCGAACATCGACAGGTCGCAGTCAACGTTGATCGCGACCCCGTGCAGGCTTCGCCGCCGGCCATCGCGCCGCCGGCGGGCCCGGACCCCAATCGCGGCCACCTTGGCCGGCCTGAGGCCCTCCGGGTCGAGCCAGATCCCCGGGAACCCGGCGAGCCGGCCTGCCCCCGCCACGCCGAGCTCGGTGAGGGCGTCGATCACCACCTGCTCGAGCCGCCCCACATGGATCCTCCCGGCCGACGGATGGTCAGACAGGGTCAGGACCGGGTAGACGACGAGCTGCCCTGGGCCGTGGAACGTGACGTCGCCACCACGGTCGGTCCGCACGAGCGGCACCCCGAGGGCTGTGGGGTCGCACAGGACATGCTGGGGGTCAGCCCGCACCCCCAACGTAAAGACCGGGGGGTGCTCGAGCACGAGCAGGTAGTCGTCATCGGACCGCTCGGCCAGGGCTCGCTGGAGCGCGTCCGCCTCGTGATAGGGGACGATCCCGAGGCGGCGGACCCTCAGCACCGGGCTCAGAGCTCGGCCGCCCAATCCCGGGAGGCGAGGATCTCTCCCACCCTCCTCAGGTATGAGGAGACGTACGCGCCGTCCACCGCCCGGTGGTCCCAGGACATGCCGAGCAACCCGACCGAGTGAATGGCGATCGACTCGCTCCCGTCCTCGGCGGTGACCACGACCGGTCGGCGCTTGATGCCGTCGGTTGCCAGGATCGCGACCTGGGGCTGGTTGATGATCGGCACGGTGAAATAGCTCCCGAAAGGTCCGTCGTTGGTGATCGAGAAGGTCCCGCCGGCAATGTCGTCGGCGCTCAGCTGGCGGGTGCGAGCGCGCTGAGCCAGGTCGCGAACTCGGCGTGCGATCCCGCGCAGGGTGACCTCCTCGGCGCGGTGGATGACCGGCACGATCAGCCCCTCGTAGTCGAGGTCGACTGCGATGCCCAGGTTGATTTCGCTATGGACGACCAGGGACTCATCGGCCACCGAGGCGTTCAGGTGCGGGAACTCCCGCAGCGCCTCCACCGCCGCTCGGGCCACGAACGGTAGGTAGGTGAGGGAGAATCCCTCTTCGGCTGCGAAGCGCTCGCCGTGGGCACGGCGGACTCGTTCGACGTTCTCGAAATCCGTCTCGGCGGCGATGAACGCATGGGGCGATGTCGCCTTCGACCGAACCATGTGCTCGGCCGTCCGGCGCCGAACGTTCGAGAACGGGACCACGCGGTCGGCCGCGGTGGGGACGACCGGAGCGGCCGCCCTCGCAGGCAGGGACCGTGCCTCGACCTGCGGCTCGGCTGTCGGCTCGGGCTGCGGAGGCGCCGCCGCCACGGCACCTGGCGCTGGGCGCACCGATGCCGGAGCCGGTTGGACCGGCTCGGGGGACGCAGGAGCCGCGCCGTGCCGCGCGTCGATGTACGCGAGGACGTCCTCCCTGGTGATGCGGCCACCCAAACCAGTTCCCTGGATCTCTGCCGGGCTGATCCCGTGTTCGGCCAGGAGGCGCCGCACCATCGGCGACAGCAGGGGAGGCTCGGCATCGCGGCCAGGCACTTCGGGGCCCGCCGAAGGGCCGGCGGCGAATGCCGGCGGTGCCGGAGGCGGCGCGGCCGGAGGCGATGGTGCCGGAGGCGATGGTGCCGGAGGCGGCGCAGCCGGAGGCGGCGGGCCAGGTACGTGGTCGCTCGACCGATCGTCCGCCGGCGCCGGTGCCGGCGCCGACTGGCCGTCGCCGATCACCGCCAAGCGTGCGCCGACCTCGACCGTCTCGCCTTCGGGCACCACGATCTCGGTCAGAATGCCGGTGGCCGGCGAGGGGACCTCGGTGTCCACCTTGTCCGTCGACACCTCGAACAGCGGCTCGTCGCGCTCCACGTGATCCCCCACCGCCTTCATCCAGCGGGTGATGGTGCCCTCGGTCACTGTCTCGCCGAGTTGCGGCATCGTGACGTCAGCCAAGATGCAATCCCCTTCCAGTCAGTGCCAGCACGGTTTCTCCGAACGTCTCCGACAGCGATGGGTGCGGCTGGATGAACTGAGCGACCTCGTTCGCGGTCGCTTCCCAATTGACGGCGAGGTAGCCGGCACCAAGCTGCTCGGTGACCCATGGGCCGACCATGTGGACGCCGAGGATCCGCCCACTGAGGCCGTCGGCTGCCCGTTCGGCGACCACCTTGACCAACCCCTCAGTGTCCCCAAGGATCTGGGCGCGCGAGTTGCCACCGAATGGGTCCTTCTTGACCACGACGTCGAACCCCCGGGCCTTCGCCTGCTCCTCGGTGAGGCCAGCAAAGGCCACCTCGGGGTGGCAATAGATGGCCCAGGGCACCCGGTCGTAGTCCACCGGCACCGCCTGCTCGCCGAGCATGCAGCGCACTGCCACGATGGCCTCAGCGAACCCCACGTGGGCGAGCTGGGGCGTACCCGCCACCAGGTCGCCAACCGCCCAGACCCCCGGCTCGTGGGTCCGCTGGTAACGGTCGGTTACCACGAAGCCCCGCTCGTCAATCACCACCGACGTTCCCTCGGCCAGCAGGCCCTCACTGCGGGGCCGGCGGCCGACCGAGATCACCACCAGGTCGGCATCGATTTCTCCTCCCTCGCTCAGGTGGAGGACCCCACCAGTGCCGCCCGGGCGTGGGACGAACCCCTTCACCTCGGTGCCGACGTGGATCTCGATGCCCCGGCGGCGGAAGGACCGATGAACGACCGCCGCCACCTCGCTATCGCAGCCATTCAAGATTGCTGGCAACGCCTCCACCACGCTGACTCGAGCCCCCAAGTCCGACAGGAGCGACGCGAACTCGCACCCGATCGCCCCTCCGCCAACCACGGCGACCGACTCGGGGATCCGGTCCAGGTCCAAGAACTCGTCTGAGGTCACCACGGTGCGGCCGTCTACTGGGAGCCCGGGGAGCGTTCGCGGGACCGAGCCGGCGGCAAGGACCACCGCCCGGCCGACGATCTCGGTGCCGGCGTCCGGACCCTCGCTCACCCGAACCCGATGCTGGGGGAACAGCGTCCCGGCCCCCCGGAGCACGGTTACCTTGCGCCCGGCCAGGAGTCCCGACAGGCCCCGGAACAATCGGTCGACCACCGCGTTCTTGCGTGCCTGGCTGACCGTGAAGTCGACCGTGGGCTCGCCCACCCTGATGCCGAACTCCGAGGAGCGACGGACCGTCCGGTGGACCGAAGCCGTCTCCAAGAACTCCTTGGCCGGAACGCAACCACGGTGCAGGCACGTTCCCCCGACCTTGTCGCGCTCGACGATGGCGACCGAGAGGCCGGCGGCGGCGGCATAGAGGGCGGTGGCGTACCCGCCCGGGCCCCCGCCGATGACCACGATGTCGTACTGGGCTCCCGCGGTCGTCAACTCGCTCGCTCCCCTCGTCGATCGGTCGGCTCCACCCTCCCCCGACGCCGGGCGAAGCGGTGCGTCGAGCTCGCTATCGACCCGTCGGGAGCCGCCGGTCCCGGCGGCTCCGCCCCCCACCCTACCGGGGTCACCCTGGCGCTCCCGCCGACCCTGGCGCGCCCGATGCCCCCCGGTGGCTCAGCGGGCGGAGGTGCTCGTCGTGGGCGGCCGACGGGCGAGGAACGCCTCCAGCTCCGCCGCCTCCAGCGGCCGAGCGAAGAGGAACCCTTGCCCGCTGTCACAGCGCTCGAACTGGAGCCGGTCGAGCTGGGACTGCTCCTCGATGCCCTCGGCGAGGGTCTCGATCCCGAGCGCAGCCCCCAGCTGGATAAGGGTGTGGACCAGGGCTCCGGACTCGGCGGTCTGCGTCGCTCGGGCGATGAACGACCGGTCGATCTTCAAGGCATCGATCGGGAACTGGCGGAGGTATGCGAGCGAGGAGTACCCGGTCCCGAAGTCGTCGATCGCGATCCGAACGCCGAGCTCCTTCAGCCTGGTCAGGATGTCGAGGTTGCGCGAGGAGTCGTGCATCAGTGTGGACTCGGTGATCTCGAGGGTGAGGTGCCGAGGTTCGAGGCCGCCTCGGCTGAGGGCGGCCGCGACCCGGTCCACGAAACCCCGAGCCTCGAGCTCGGTGACCGAGATGTTCACCCACATGTCGATGGCCATTCCTTGCTCCCGCCACCTCGCGCCCTGCTCGCACGCGCAGGACAGGACGAACTCACCGAGGCCGACGATGAGCCCCGACTCCTCGGCGAGGGGGATGAAATCGTCCGGAGCCAGCACTCCTCGCTGCGGGTGTCGCCAGCGGACCAGCGCCTCGACACCTTTGGGCCTGAGGGAACCCAGATCGAAGATCGGCTGGTAGACGACGTACAGCTGACCCCGCTCGACCGCCAGCCGAAGATCCATCTGAAGCTCGAGGCGATGCTGGACGGAGGCCTGCATCTCGGGCCGGAAGACGACGTAGCAGTTCCTGCCGGCGGCCTTGGCCTGATAGAGCGCGACATCGGCGTCCCTGACGAGCTCTTCGGCACTGGCGCGCACCCCGGTTGCCACCCCGATGCTCGCTTGGACGCTGAAGCGGACCGTCCGGTGGTCCCGCAACTCGAAGGGCTCGGCCAGCGCGTGGAGGATCCGCTGGGCCACTCGCTCGGGCCCGGTCTCAAAACTGTCCCCCTCCACCAGGACGAGAAACTCGTCTCCACCAAGCCGGCCGACCGTGTCGCTGGCTCGCAGGACCGAGACCAGCCGAGCAGCCACCGCACAGATGAGCCGGTCGCCGAGCTGGTGGCCGTAGCTGTCGTTCACGTCCTTGAAGTTGTCGAGGTCGATGTACAGCGCCCCCACCCCGAGCAGGTAGCGGTGGGAGCGGACCAGAAGCTGCTCGGCCCGGTCGAAGAGCAGGTCACGGTTGGGCAGCCCGGTGAGCGCGTCGTGGAGCGCCTGGTGGCGCAGCTCCCCGGTGCGCTGGTCGACCAGGCGCAGGGCTCGATCACGGGCCTGCACCAGGTGGAGGAGGAACCCGCACAGCAGCAGGACGACCACGACCCCGAGCGCTCCGAGCACGACGCCCTGCTCGACTGCCCCCGATGTGGCCGGCGCGGTGACGATCAAGAAGACGCTGGGGTCGGACAGGACCTCTCGGGTCACCGCCATGCGCTGCCCCCCGGTCATCGACCCGACCGTGTCGATGACCGTGTTCGGCCCGAGCCGCAGTTCCAAGGAGGTCGAGGGCAGCGCGCGGCGTGTTGCCTCGAGCATCTTGGGAGCAGTGAAAGTCCCGACCAGCCACCCGGTGAACAGACGGTGGCGGGCAGCCGCGTTGGGCGGCGCCACGTCCCCGGCGTAGACCGGGGTGACGATCGCGAACAGCCCCCGGACCACCCGCTGGAGGTACGACAACGTCAGCCCCAGCGATTTGGCGGCTGCAGGGTTGAACGCCTTGCCATAGACGAGCACCGCTCGATGGCCGCTATCGGCGACCTGGCGGAGCTGGCCCGCGATGAGGAGCGGCTCGGGAGCGCACAGGTCGATCCCTGGCGGGATGACCTCCGCAGAGGTGACGAAGCCGAAGCGGGCCAAGCAGTACTGGCTTCGCTCCCCCGGCGGGAACACCGCGTAGGGGACTGACGGGTAACCCACCAGAGGGTCGGCACTCATGGTGGCCCGGAAGGCGGAGAGGTCGGCGGCAGCCACCGGGACGACGTAGCCGAAGCCAACCGTGCCCGGATACCGAGCCTCGGGGTCGAGCGCCGCCAACCATGGGGCGAGCGCGTGGTTGGTGAGGCCGGGCGTCGTCGCCACCAACGCCTGGACCGCCGCCTGGAAGTCGAGGTCGCGCCGGATGGTCGCGGCCACAGACGCGGCGAACCCCGAGGCGGTCCTGGTGAACGAACGCAGGTTCTGGGTGTCCTGGTAGCTGGTCCACAGGCTCCCACCGAGGACCGACCCGACCACGCCCAAGACCCCGAGAAGGGCGGTGCAGAGAACCCACAGCCGCCTGGATGGGCCGCCAGTGGCCGACCCAGCCAGAGCCGGGGACTCCGGGCGTCGGTCGGGCCTCGGACCGTCCCCCCGGTGACCGCCGAACAGGACTGTGGCCATGGACATGCCTCACCGGAGCACCCGATCACCGCGCAGGTGAAGGAGGACGAACAAAATTGTGCCATCGGGCCTGCTCGAGGCGGTGGATCGCCAGAGCGGCGACCGGCCCGGCGGGCTGCGGGGCCGATGGCATCGGACGGTCGAGCGGCCGCCGTCCTGGCTCAGGCTCGGAGACCCTCGGCGATCCCTCGGAGACGGGCCCCAAGCCGCTCGACCCCTTGGCGAGCAAGCGCCCGGTAGGCGTCGGGTCCCCGAAGGGGCTGGAAGGCGTCGGAGGCGGCGGTCAGCTCCTCGTCTTCGGCCGCGCTCAGCTCGAGCTCCGCCGCGTCGGCGTTGGACTCGGCCTGCGAGCGCGAGGAGGCCCCCGGGATGACCACCACCGGATCGCGGCGCAGCAGCCAGGCCAGAGCCACCTGGGCCGGAGTGGCCTGGTGGGCGGCCGCCACCCGGCGCAGCACCTCGAGCAGCGGCCCGAGCCGACGCAGGTTCTCGGGGAGGAAGGCCGGGCTGTTCGCTCGAAGGTCCCTGGGCCGATCGTCGGGGCCGTAGCGAGCAGAGAGGAGCCCTTGCTGCAACGGGCTGTAGGCGATGACCAGCCGGCCACGCTCTCGGGCCCAGGGCAACAGGTCCCGCTCGATCCGTCGGTCGATCAGGTTGTAGCGGACCTGGTTGGACACCACCGGAACCCCCAGCAGGTCCTCGGCCTGCTGCCACTGGGCGAGGTTGAAGTTGGAGACCCCGACGTGGGCGACCAGCCCTTGGCGGCGCAGCCGCGCCAACGCGCCCATGGTCGCCGACAGGGGCACGACCGGGTTGGGCCAGTGGAGCTGGTAGAGGTCCAGCACTTCGGTCCCCAGCCGCTCGGCGCTGGCCCGGGCCCGACGACCGACGACCGGGTCAATCGGCAGAACCGGGAAGAGCTTGGTCGCCACGAAGGCCTCGGGTCGTCGCTCGCCCAAGGCCGCCCCCAGGATGCGCTCGGAGCGCCCGAACCCGTAGATCTCCGCAGTGTCGAAGAGCGTGATCCCGAGGTCGAGGCAGCGTTGCACCAGTTCTGGGGCGACTTCGCGGGCATAGGCCTCGCCGTAACCCCACTCGCGCGACCCGAACTGCCAGCACCCCAGGCCCACCACTGAGACCCGGGCCCCCCCGGCCTCCCGGTACCGCACGATCCCTCCCTCAGCGCGGCGGCATCCGGATACCGCCGTCGAGACGGATCACCTCGGCGTTGAGGTAGCGGTTCCCCACGATGTCCACCACCAGCTGTGCATACTGCGCCGGCCTGCCCAGCACCTTGGGGAAGAGCACCGAGGCCCCGAGGGCCCGACGCTGCTCCTCGGGCAGCGTCGCCAGCAGCGGGGTGTCGAACAGACCGGGGGCGATGGTGAGCACCCGGATCCCCACCACCGACAGGTCGCGGGCCGCGGGAAGGGTCATTCCCACCACCGCGCCTTTGGACGCCGAGTAGGCGAGCTGCCCGATCTGGCCGTCGAACGCTGCGACCGACGCAGTGTTGACGATCACGCCCCGCTCCCCGTCCTCCAACGGCTCGGTCCGGGCCATCGCCGCCGCCGCTCGGGTCATCACGTTGAAGGTGCCGATCACGTTGAGCCGCATGATGAACTCGAAGGCCCGGAGGTCGTGGGGCTTGCCCTCCCGGTTGATGACCCGCTCGGCCCAGCCGGTCCCGGCGCAGTTGACCGCCACCCTGAGCGGCGCTGCCTCGGCGGCCGCGTCCACTGCCCGCTGGCAGTCCTCGGGGTCGGTGACGTCACCGACGTGGGCGTGGCCGTCCACCTCCGCCGCCACCTGCTTGGCGCCGGACTCGTTGCGGTCGAACACCACGACCCTGGCCCCGCGTTCGGCCAGCGCACGGACGGTTGCGGCCCCGAGGCCAGAAGCGCCACCGGTCACGATGGCCGAGCTGTTGGTGAGTTCCATGGCCGCCGATGCTACGGGCTGGCCCCGTCGCCGCCCAACTCAGGCGCCGCTGCGAGCAGCCATTGCTGCTGCCAGTGCGAGCTGGTCGACGACGTCGTTCCACGGGTCGCCGCTGTGGCCCTTCACCCACGCAAAGTCGACGGTCCGGCCTGACCGGAGCGCCAGCTCGAGCAGCGGCTCCCACAGGTCTCGGTTGGCCACCGGCTTGCCGGCGGCATTGCGCCAGCCTCGGCGGAGCCACCCTTGCCACCAGCCGTCCTGGAAGCAGCGCACCACGTAGCTCGAGTCGCTCACCACCCGGACCGCTCGCTTTGGGTCGTCCCGGCCGAGCGATCGCAGCGCCTCGAGCACCGCAGTGATCTCCATGCGCTGGTTGGTGGTCCGGGCCTCGCCCCCGCTGTCGCTCGGTCCCTCGGGCACGACCCATGCCCAGCCGCCGGGCCCGGGGTTCCCGAGGCAGGAGCCGTCGGTGTAGACGGTGAGGGGCTCGGCCGGCGGGTGCACCCCTCCTGTGTACTACCGACCCCGCCGCCGACGGTCGACCCCCGGCCCGAGGCGGGCCGGTGGGCCGGCGTGATGGTGGGAACATGGACCCATGCTCTTCGATGGCGTCTCGCATCAGATCCCCGACATCGACCCCACCGAGACCGACGAATGGCTCGACTCCTTCGCCGCGGTGGTGTCCACCCGTGGGCGGCCCCGAGCCCGCTACCTGCTGATGCGGCTGCTCGAACGGGCCCGGAGCCTGCAGGTGGACTTCCCAGCCACGGTCTCCACCCCCTACGTGAACACCATCCCGGCCGACCAGGAGCCGTGGTTCCCGGGCGACGAGCACCTGGAGCGTCGGATCCGGGCCTACATCCGGTGGAACGCGGCGGTCATGGTGACCCGAGCCAACGCCCGTTCCGAAGGGATCGGGGGGCACCTCTCCACCTACGCCAGCTCGGCCTCGCTCTATGAGGTCGGCTTCAACCACTTCTTCCGGGGCAAGGCGAACGGGGCCGCCGGCGACCAAGTGTTCATCCAGGGCCATGCCTCGCCCGGCATCTACGCCCGCGCCTACATCGAAGGTCGCCTCAGCGAGGAGCAGCTCGACAACTTCCGCCGGGAGGTCGGCGGGAACGGGCTACCCAGCTACCCGCACCCGCGCCTGCTGCCCGACTTCTGGGAATTCCCCACCGTGTCCATGGGTCTTGGCCCGATCGCTGCGGTCTACCAAGCCCATGTGAACAAGTATCTCCACCTCCGTCGGCTGGTGGACACGAGCGAGAGCCGTGTGTGGTGCTTCGTGGGCGACGGGGAGATGGACGAACCCGAGTCGATCGGGGCGCTCGGAGTGGCCGGGCGAGAGCATCTGGGCAATCTGATCTTCGTGGTCAACTGCAACCTCCAACGCCTCGACGGGCCGGTTCGGGGCAACGGGAAGATCATCCAGGAGCTCGAGGCGCTGTTCCGTGGGGCCGGCTGGAACGTGATCAAGGTCATCTGGGGCTCGCGTTGGGACGAGCTGCTGGCCCGAGACGTCGACGGTGTGCTGCTGGACAAGATGAACACCACGGTCGACGGGGAGTTCCAGAAGTACGCGACCGAGTCGGGCGCCTACATCCGCGAACACTTCTTCGGCCCTGACCCCCGCCTGCGGCGTCTGGTCGAGCACCTGAGCGACGACGAGCTCCGCACCCTTCCGAGAGGCGGCCACGATTACCGCAAGCTCTACGCCGCCTACAAGCTGGCCACCGAGCAGCACGATGCGCCGACGGCCATCCTGGCCAAGACGATCAAGGGTTGGACCCTGGGCCCGGAGATCGAAGCCCGCAACGCCACCCACCAGATCAAGAGAATGAACAAGGCGCAGCTGCTGGCCCTGCGCGATCGCCTCTACCTCCAAGAGGAGATCCCGGACTCGGCCCTCGAGGCCGAGCTCCCCCCCTACTACCGACCCCCGGAGGGCTCGGAGGCCCACGAGTACCTGATGGCCCGGCGCAAGCTCCTGAACGGCCCGCTCCCCGCCCGGGTGGTCCGACCGGCCCACCCGGTGACCGCTGACCCCAAGGCCTTCGCCGACCTCATCGCCGGGTCGGGGGGGCAGTCGGTCTCCACCACGATGGCCTTCGTCCGCTTGCTCCGCAACCTGGTGCGGGATCCAAACATCGGCGAACGGGTCGTGCCCATCGTGCCGGACGAGGCTCGCACGTTCGGACTCGAGCCGATCATCTCGGAGTCCAAGATCTATGCCCCCGAAGGCCAGCGCTACACGCCGGTCGACGCCGACCTCGCACTGCGGTACGCGGAGAGCCAGTCCGGCCAGGTCCTCGAGGAAGGCATCACCGAGGCCGGCGCCATGGCCAGCTTCATCGCGTTGGCAACGTCCTACGCGACCTGGGCCCATCCGATGCTGCCGATCTACCTCTTTTACTCGATGTTCGGTTTCCAGCGGGTCGGCGACCTGACCTGGGCGCTCGGCGACATTCGGGGCCGCGGCATCCTCGCCGGCTGCACCGCCGGCCGGACCACCCTCCAAGGAGAGGGCCTCCAACATGACGACGGCCACTCCCCGCTGCTTGCCTCGACCAACCCGGCAGCCCGCATCTACGACCCTGCCTTCGCATACGAGCTCGCGATCATCGTCGAAGAGGCGGTACGCCGAATCCTCGGGGACCAGAAAGAGGACCGGTTCTTCTACCTCACCCTCTACAACGAGAACTACCCCATGCCTCCTCTCCCCGATGGCGCCGATGGCGAGCGAGTTCGGACTGGAGTCCTGCGAGGTATGTACCAATTCCGCCCACCAGTCGAGGGACACCGGCGTCGGGCCACCATCTTGTTCTCGGGGCCGATGTGGCAGGTGGCTGACGAGGCCCGGGCGATTCTCTCCGATCAGTTCGGGGTTGGCTGCGATACCTGGTCGGTCACCTCGTGGTCCGAGTTGCGCAGCGACGCGCTGGCGTCGGAGCGGCACAATCGGCTGCATCCCGAAGCCGAGGCCGCCGTTCCCTTCGTGACCAGCCAGCTGGGCAGGGGGGAAGACCCGGTCGTCGCTGTGACGGACTACCTGTGCGCGGTGCCGGACCAGGTCAGCCGGTGGGTCGAGCGGCCCTTCACCTCCTTGGGGACCGACGGCTTCGGCCGCTCCGACTCTCGAGCGGCACTTCGCCGGTACTTCGAAGTGGATGCGGCCCACACCGTGATCGCCGTCCTGTCGTCCCTCGCCCGCCACGGCCATGGCGACCCCGAAGAGGTGACCAAGGCCATTCACTCGTTCGGGGTCGATGCGAAGGCTCCTGGTCCGCTCGGGCTCTGAAGATCGTCGACCGGGCTGGTTGGCGACCGAAGCACCCGCTCCTCAGGACCCGCTCAGCCCTTCCGGGTCGAAGTCGCCCGACCCGGATCACGTGATAGGCCCTCCCTCAGGGAGCCAGTCCCGCCTCGGGATCGTTGGCCAGCTCGACGCCGGTACGAACCAGTCGCGCGTCAGGACAGGGCATCGTCGGTACTAGTCAACCAAGGAAAGGCCACCGAACGCTCGAATCTGTCCCGCACCCCATGGACTAGCCAGCCCTCCGATACTGAGAGTCACGTCACGTGGTCGGTGGGACGGAGCCGGGTTACTCTCGCACTTGGAACCAAGACAAGCCAGACCGCATGATGCTGACGAGTGCGCCGACCTTAGCGCTCAATCTTTGGAACCCACACACTGGACTTGCTCTGTGGGCTGTTCTGGCCACCGCCTTCTTGTTGGGGATGGTGCACGGGATTACTCCCGACGAGCACACGTGGCCGATCACTTTCTCCTATGCTGTCGGTGGCTATTCGAGCCGGGCCGGGATGCGAAACGCCCTGATCTTCTCCCTCGCCTTCACCTTTCAGCGTTCGTTGGCAAGTGAGCTCGCGTACCTCGCCCTTGCTCCATTCCTCACCCTAGGCTCGAGGGGCGATTACATCGTCTATATCGTTGTCGGCCTGGCGATGATCTGGGCAGCTCGCTACATCCACGGTGGCCGCCTGCCCTGGCACTTCGACTTTCACCTCCACGAGAGGTCGGCGCATGCTGCTCGGGTTCGCTCCGGAGGCTTGGCAACGGTCGGCACCCAGGACGCAGCCGCAACGGAGGGAAAAGGCACGCACCTTCACGCTCACGTTCACGGGGGAGTGACGATCGCACCGCCACCCCGGTGGTCAGAGGATCCGTGCACTGACTGCAACGAGCCGGACCTTATGGATCCAAGGCCCTGGATGCCTGCCGTGCACGGTTTCATTGCTGGTTGGGGGTTCGGTGCGTTCGCGGTGATCGTCTACACCGTGCTCGCGCCCCAGATGCCGTCATCAGCCTCCGGATGGGTACCGGGCGCCTTATTCGGTCTAGGGACGACCGCGGTCCAAGTTCTCGTCGGCGGGCTCGTCGGATGGCTCGTACGCCGTAAGCGGGCAGCACCCGAGGTCACCCGGCAAATTGGCCTACGGGTCGCGGCACGCACCCTTGGGGTGGGTGGCATCGCCTTCATCATCGGCGGTGTCTTCGGTGTGGCCTTCCCTCACGTGGCCTCGCTCAGCATCTCGACCGGTCTTCACGTTCACAACCTCGACCATCTCGGTCTCCCCCTTGTGCTCGTGGTCGTCTCAGTGGCCGGTGTCGGCGTGAGCTCCCTTGTCACCGAGCTCCGCCGGATCCCAAGACCGCCGTCCTCCTCCTAACAAGGGGCTGTATCGCTCGGGGAAGGTTGCTCGTCTATAGAGCATGAATCCTCGACAAAGGAGCGAACGATGAGGAAGAACATGAGCACATCCGACCGAGGTCTGCGGCTGCTGATCGCAGCTGGAGCGGTGGCGGGGAGTGGCGTTCTCGGTTTTACCACCGCCTGGGGAATTGTGCTGTTGGTGGTGGCAGCCATCATGATTGTTACTTCGATGAGCGGCTACTGCCCCCTTTACAGCCTGCTTCACACCAAAACTCTGCGTGCTGGCAACGCTGAACCTGGCGATCGCCACATCTCACACCTGCACCAAGCAGCTTGATAGCTGAGAAGCCAGTGTGCCGACCGCGACACATCAATCCGGCAGACTGGACAACATGGTCACTGACCAAGCGACCGAGGACTTCGGCACCGCGGTGGCAGCCGAGCTCCCCGCGCTGTATCGCTACGCGTCTTCCATCACGACTAACGAAGCAGAGGCACAGGACCTCGTCGGCGATACGGTGTTACGGGCCCTTGAGCGTGCTGGGCAGTATCGGGCGGAGGCATCGCTCCGCACCTGGCTCCACCAGATCCTCTACCACCTCGCGATCGACCGAGGACGGCGGCATGCTTACGAACTCCGTTCCAGCGATGTCGAAGCACGCTGGCGTGACGAGACCTATAGCGTCGATGCGGAGACTGTGGTGGAGCGAGCCGAATCGGCAGCAGAGCTGCGCGACGCGCTCGTTCACCTCCCCCAGCACTACCGCAGCGCCGTTGTGCTCCATGACGCCGAGGGTTGGTCGGCGAACGAGATTGCTGACTTCCTCGGGATTTCGCTTCCTGCCGCCAAGCAGCGGATCCGACGAGGGAGGATGATGCTCGTGAGCGCTCTCTCGCAGCGACAGCGGCGACACGAGGCCAATGCCGGCGTGCCGCTCAGTTGCTGGGAGGCACGCGAGCAGGTGTCCAGCTACATCGATGGCGACCTGGAAACGGGTAAGCGAGCGGCCTTGGAGGCCCACCTCGCAAGGTGTGCCACCTGCCCACCCCTCTACCAGGCTCTGGTCGGCACCACGACCTCGCTCGGCCATCTGCACGATCCCGACAGCGTCATCCCGCCCGCGCTGGCCGATCGGGTACGGCGCTACCTCGGTTCGCGATCGTTACCGGGCGAAGTCGACGAGACCCGAGGAAATGATGAGGATGAGTGATCCCACCGAGAACCATGACGACCCCGGAGACCTGAGCCGCCGTGTCGCGGCCCGCCGCAAGGCGCTCGGACTGGACATCGAGGAGGTTGCCAAGCGTGCCGGCATGCACCCCGCATACCTGGAATACCTCGAACACCATGCGCGCGCCCGACCAACACCTGCCGCCTGTGCCCGGCTCGCCAGTGCACTCGAGACCAGCGTCGCCTGGCTCCGAGGTGCCGGAGTGGGCCTACCACCTGGCCACGCGCGTCCACCTACTGGCATCCCGCGCCTCCTCGAACTCGAGCCAGGAACGTGCCTCCAACTGCTCCAGGCCGGCGGAGTGGGGAGAGCAGTTTTCGTCGACGAACGAGGGGTGCCAACTGCCCTCCCAGTCAATTTCAGGGTGATTGATGGCGACATCGTCTTCCGCACAGGTGAAGGGGCAATCGCACGAGCAGTCCGTACCGGTAAGCCACTCAGCATCGAAGTCGACCATATCGATGAAGCTCTTGGGGAAGGCTGGAGCGTCCTGGCCTCAGGGGAAGCCCAGGTGACCTCGGGCTCCGACGGGCTGACCGAGACCGGACCTCTCAACGTCGAGCCGTGGCCAAGTGGTGATCGCCACCTCGTGGTCCGCCTCACCCCCAGGGACGTGACCGGCCGCCAGATCCGCCGCTGGAACGAGGAGGAGGGCTGACGAGCTTGAAGCAGGCTCCTCGCCCACCGCGGCTGTCCGAGGCGGTGACCACGGAGGAGGGCAGCTCGTGACCGTCCCGGCTCATCTCCAGGGCCGTACCGGAGCACTCGAGAGCGGCTGGCTGCCATGGCTGTTCCGGTGGCGGAGCGCTTAGAGCCTCAGCGGATAGGGACACATCCTGGTGACCAACGGTTGCGCCAGTCGATGAGCTTTGCAGTGAGCAAGAAGGCAACGGCCAACGCGAACTGGGCCAGGCGATGACAAATCTTGCGATCCGTGTTGCGGCGCAGGGCCCCGAAGTTGGACAGCCACGAGTTGGTTCGCTCGACCGGCCAGCGCAGTCCCATCGGGAGCGTGGTGGTTCCTTCTGCTTCGCCCCGCTTGCGCTTCTTGGCGATGACGGCGTCGGCGATGCCGAACTCGGCCAGGCGGGTCCTTGTGACCTCGGAGTCGTAGCCCCGGTCGAGCCAGATGGTCTCGACCGCGCTCAGGAGCCCCCGCTCGGCGGCGTCGGCCAAGGTTGGTTCGAGGAGGACGGAGTCGTTGCGGTGGGCCCCGTCGGTGGTCCAGCCGATGGGGATTCCATGCTTCTCGGTGAGCACCGACCACTTCCACCCGAGCTTGGCCCGATCGGTCGGGTTCTTGCCGGTTCCCTCGCCTCCAGCAGGGCTTTTGTGGAGCGACCCGTCGACCGCCACCTCGCAGAGATCGAGGCCGATGATCTTGTCGTAGGCCCGGATCGCCTCCTCAGCGACGGCGTTGAAGACCCCGGCTGCCTCCCATTGGTCGCGCCGGTGGCGCACGGTCGTGTCGGACACCTTGTTCCCGCAGAGTCGCTCGGCGTCTTCCCAGCTGCACCCGGTCACGAGGCGAACCAACATCACCTCGAAGCAGTCGCGATCGGCGGCTCGTGGGCGGTGGCACCCGAGGGGATGGGTCTCGGCATGGACCGGGATCAAAGGCTCGATGGCTGCCCAGACGATATCGACCACCTCGGGCTCCGTCGCGCGCATGATGTAGGGACCTCCATTCGGTCGTTGGGTGGTGGTTGTGAGCAACCCGATTGTCTCGGGGACCACACCCACGACCGGTGGATGGTCAATCGCTACTCATATGAGTCCTTGACAACATCCCTGCTCACGCCCTATCCGCGCGGCCTCTAAGCAGGGTGCTGAAAAACCCCCTTTGAGTGCTCGCGATTTCGAGCGGCGCGGGCCATGCTTGGTTCCGTCGTCGAGATCGGGGGTGCTTCGATGCGCGGTGCTCAGGACCGGCAGTTGGCCATGTTGACCACGCTCAGCGCAGAGGATCTC